>Ga0302314_10003576_pt1 | contig 28615 bp, 20 predicted proteins | sample III_Palsa_N2_3_FD_200533 | JGI IMG/M metagenome (GOLD analysis project Ga0302314, IMG submission 200533) | Peat permafrost microbial communities from Stordalen Mire near Abisko, Sweden - III_Palsa_N2_3 | ecosystem: Environmental > Terrestrial > Soil > Palsa > Peat permafrost | place: Sweden...
GCCAGGCCCAGCCGCTGGCTGAGCTCCGCGGTCGGAGCATCGAGCGCCAGGCGCGGCAGGCGCGCCGGTTCGACGGGGAGGGCAAGCCGGCTGGCCAGCCAGCGGTCGAGCAGCACGGCGAGGCTCGCCGGCTTCGAGCCGGTCTGCAGATTCTCCCACAGCAGATAACGCTCCGCTTCGATGACCGGCAGGATGCCGAGCTGGTCGAGGCGCGAATCCGGCGCGACCACCAGCTGCGCGCCGCAACGCGAGATCGCCGCGCGCACCGCCAGCCAGACCGCCAGGCGCTCGTGCAGGGGGCCGCGGCGCGGATAGGGCACCGCCTCGACCACCACGCCCGGCATGCCGCCTAAGAGCCCCTGCAGCTTGCCGTCGCCGATCAGGTGCAGCCGGGCGTTCGGGAAGCGGTCGCGCAGCCGCTGCAGCGCCACCGAGGCCAGCAGGATGTCGGCCCCGATCGTCACGCGGCTGAGCAGTGCGATCGCATCCGGCGGGGCCGTCGGTAGGGTCGCGGACCCGGGCGTCCCGGCACTGCCCTGACGCACCTGCTGGTAGCGCTCCAGGAGCTGCTCACAGCGTGCGATCCCGGCGGCGGCGAGGGCCTCAGCCAGGACCGGGATGCGGCTGGCGCTGCGCCAGACCACGCGCGGGAAGAGCTCGGCGTAGAGCGTGCGGCCCGCAGGTCTGAAGCTGTCATTGAGGGGCTCGACCAGTCCGGCGAAGAGCGCCTTCAGCCCGGCGGAGCGCAGCGGCTCGTCGGCGCTGTCGGCGGCGTCGGTCAGCGCGTCGAGGTGGGCCAGCACGGCCGGGTCGGCGAGGCGCCTACGCACGGCGTCGCCATCGTGGCCCGCAAGCGCCGCGAGGAGGGAGGCCACGTGCGCGTCGGGCGTCATGACGGGCACGCTACGGACCCTGCCCGACGCGCCTAGGGGCCAGCGGGGCGGCACGGCCACGCCACTCCCCGCGCGCCTCCGCGCGCCTACCCTGGGCGCATGCTCGGGCTGCTCCTGGTCGATCACGGCAGCCGCCGGCCGCAGGCCAACCTGCAGCTCGATGAGATGGCGGCGCATCTGCGCGCCCTGCGCCCGGACGCCCTGGTCGGCATCGCCCATCTCGAGATCTGCGCGCCGTCCATCCCGCAGGGCATCGCCCTGCTGGTGGCGCGCGGCGCGACCCAGATCCAGGTCCTGCCCTACTTCCTCTCCGACGGTCGCCATTCGCAGGAGGACATCCCGGCGTCGTGCGCTGACGCTCAGGCCGAGCATCCCCAGGTGCGCATCACCTGCGGCGGCGTCCTCGGCCCGCACCCGGTGCTGGCCGCGCTGCTGCTGGAGCGCGCCGGCATCATGCCCGACGGCGGCTGACGCCGGATGGCCGTCTACCTCGATTGGAACGCGACCACCCCGCTGCGCCCCGAGGCGCGCGAGGCCTATCTCGAGGCCTGCGACACGGCCTGGGGCAATCCGTCATCGACCCACAGCTACGGCCAGCGCGCCCGCCATGGCCTGGACCAGGCGCGGCAGCGCATCGGCACCCTGCTCGGCTGCCGCGCCCACGAGCTGGTCGTGACCAGTGGCGGCACCGAGGCCAATGCCCTGGCGATCCACTCCGTGCTCGCGCATGGCGGTGACGCCGTGGTCGGCGCGATCGAGCACAGCTCGGTGCTGCGCAATGTCGAGGCCGCCTGCGCGCGCCACGGCGGGGTGGTGCAGCGCGTCGCGGTCGACGCCGACGGGCGGGTCTGCGCGCAGGCCGTCCGCGCGGCGCTCGGAGCGCGGACGCGCCTGGTCTGCGTGCAGTTCGCCAACAATGAGCTGGGCACCATCCAGGACGTGGCGGCGATCGCCGCCGCCGTGCATCAGCGGCAGCCCGGGGTCGCGGTGCTGGTCGACTGCTGCCAGGCCCCCGGCAAGGCGCCATTCACCCTGGCCGGCCTGGGCGCCGACCTGGCCTCCTTCGCCGGCCACAAGTTCGGCGCGATGAAGGGCATCGGCCTGCTCTACGTGCGCCAGGGCCAGGCGCTCGAGGCCCAGCTGCATGGCGGCCGCCAGCAGCAGGACCGCCGCTCCGGCAGCGAGGACGCGGCCCTGGCGCAGGCCCTGGCCACGGCGCTCGAACTCGCCATGAGCACGCAGCGCACCGAGGGGGAACGCCAGCAGGCGCTGCTGAGCTCGCTCTGGGGGCAGGTGCACGCCGCCCTGCCCGCGGCGCGCTGGCTGGGCCAGGCAGCACCGCGCATCGCCAACACCCTGAGCCTGGCCCATCCCGGCTGCCGGCGCGAGGACCTGGTGGCGCGCCTCGACCTGGCCGGATTCGCGGTCTCGCCCGGGGCCGCCTGCATGGCCGCACGCGGCGAACCCAGCCACGTGATCGCGGCATTGGCCCTGCCGCCGGGCCTGGCCGCGGGCGCGATCCGCATCTCGATCGGCTGGACGACCACCGCCGCGGAACTCGAGGCCTTCGCACGGGCCTACATCAGGGAAGTCGAAGCAGATCGGGTGAAAGGCGGCTGAGCGACGGGCCGGCGCGCCCACGCTGCACGCGCCGCGCCTGGACCTCACGCCGCCAGTGGTTAGCGTTCGCCACCATGGAACTGCGAACCCACATCCGCGACGTCCCCGACTTCCCGAAGAAAGGAATCGTCTTCAAGGACATCACGCCGCTGTTGGGCGACCCCAAAGCCCTGGCCTATGTCATGGACACGATCGCCAGCCACTACCAGGGGCAGGGCATCACCAAGGTGATCGGCATCGAGAGCCGCGGCTTCATCTTCGCGGCGCCGGTGGCCTTGGCCCTGGGCGTCGGCTTCGCGCCGATCCGCAAACCCGGCAAGCTGCCCTGGAAGTCGCGCCGCCAGGAGTACGCCCTGGAATACGGCAAGGATGTGATCGAGATCCACGAGGATGCGGTCGGTCCCGCCGACCGGGTCCTCATGGTCGATGATGTGCTGGCCACCGGCGGCACGATGGTCGCGGCCTGCTCGCTGGTCGCGGCGCTGGGCGCGACCCTGGTCGGCTGCGCCTTCGCCATCGACCTGGCCTTCCTCGGCGGCGGCCAGCGCCTGCCGGTGCCGTCGTTCGCGGTGCTGACCTACTCCTGATCGATTGCCGGCGGCGGCCCGGTTGCCGAGCGGCACCGGCCGGCGCAGGCGAGTGTCGATGGCGCGGACGGACCGTCCGGACGCGCAGGATTGCAGCTTTCACGGATGCAGCGACCGGGATACTGCCCGGCGTCCGACCCCGTAGCTCAGTGGATAGAGCGGTGGTTTCCTAAACCGCAGGCCGCAGGTTCAAATCCTGCCGGGGTCGCCATCTCCCTCCCTGCTGAGTCGCCAGCGCCCCGTCCTACAGCGTCAGCGCCAGCCCATCGACCAGGATGCCGGGCAGCAGCGCGCTCGCCAGCGACCGGCCGCCATAGGTGCTCGAGGAGAGCATCAGCTCGCGCTGCCGGGTGATGCCCAGCAGGCGGTCGCCGAGGATGCCGTAGAGGGTGTCATCGAAGCGCATCACCGGCAGCGGCGCGGTGATCACGCCGTCCTCGACCCAGAAGCAGGCGAAGCGCGTCATGCCGGTGATGCGGCAGGCGTTGACGTCCGAGAAATTGCAATACCACACGTTGTTGATCACCAGCCCGGTCTGCAGCCGGGTCAGGACCGCGTCACGTTCGAGGCTGCCTGCGGGCATCATCAGGCTGTCGGCGTATTCATCCCCGGCATTGGGCGTCAGGCCGAATTCCTTGGCCGAACGCGGCGAGATCAGCAGATCGTGGAGACGGCCGTGGCGGACCATGGTGGTCGACTCGGCCTTGCGGAAGCCGTCGGCGGTGAAGGCCGGGGTCAGCCCATTGAGGCGGTCCTGGACCAGGTTCACGTCGCGATGCATGGCCTGCTCGCCGGAAGCCATGCGCAGCAGGGGGGTGGTGCGGGTGCGGTGCGACTTGCACGAGAAGCCGCCCTGGTTGAGCATCCCGACCAGGCCCTCGACCGCCGCCGGCGCGAGGTAGGCGCGGTAGCGTCCCGGCGGCAGGACCTTGGGCGGCCGGGCGAGGGCGGACAGGTCGCCGCGCGCCTGGGCCATGAGGCGCTCCAGCTCGGGAGTCTCCCAGCGCGTCCCGGCGTAGCTCTGCTTCACCGCCCGGTCGGGAGCCGAGTAGCAGCTCCAGTCGAGGTTGAAGGTGTGCACGCTATGCCAGCTGCGCTGCCCGAAAGAGGTCGCGCAGCCAGCCTCGATCGCGCCGCGGGCGAGGATCCCGACTAGGTCCAGGCCCTGGGCGGCTGACTGGACCGCCGCGACCAGGGTGATGGCCGGCGGCAGCAGGTCCGGCTCCTCGCGCACGCTGCTGGCGGGATCGGTGCAGATCAGCAGGTGCGGATCGTCCTGCAGGAGCGCACGCTGCGCGCGCAGCTGGCCGATGAGCTCCCGCAGCAGCGCGCGATCCTCATCGAGGCTGCCGACCAGCGCGACCGAGGCCGAGGAATGGCGCCGGCCGTGGATGAGATCGATGCTCAGGGTGCGTTGGCGGACGTGCCCGGCCTGGCGGATCAGGCCGTGGTTGAAGCGCACGAAGTCGGAATCCTCGCCGGCGTAGGCGGCCAGGAACTGCTCGCCGTCGCCAAGCAGGCCCTGCAGCGCGTCCGCCAGGGCATGGAACCAGTCGCGGGTGCGCATCAGCCGCCGCCGAAGACGTCGACACCGGTGAAGCGGCAGGCGGGGGTCGCGTGCCCGACGTGGATGATCTGGTTGGGCTCGCCCTTGCCGCAGTTGGGCGTGCCGGAGACCTGGACCACGCGGCCGACCCCGGTGAGGGTCCGCCAGAACGACGAGGAGATGCCGCGGTAGTTGGGGTTCTTGACCACCCCGCCCAGGCGCCCGTCGCTGATCAGGCGCGCGTACTCGCAGCCGAACTGGAACTTGTTGCGCGCGTCATCGATCGACCAGCTGCGGTTGGTATCCATGAGGATGCCGCTGCCGATGCCGCCGATCAGCTCCTCGAGGGTCGCATCGCCCGGCTCGAGGTTGAGGTTCGCCATGCGGTCGATGGGCGGACGGTTCCAGGAGCTGGCCCGGGCGTTCGCGGTGCCGGGCAGCCGGCTGCGGCCTTGCGAGGCGAGGCCGCCCAGGCCGCGCAGCAGGATGCCGTCCTGGATCAGGTACTCGCGCCGCGCCGGCGTGCCCTCATCGTCGAAGGCGTAGCTGGCCATCTCCTCGGACGGGGTCGGATCGAAGGTGACGTTCAGCAGCGGCGAGCCGTAGCGGTAGGTGCCGAACATCGCGGGCGTGACGAAGGAGGTGCCCGCGTAGTTGCGCTCATCCCCGAGGATGCGGTCGAGCTCCAGGGGATGGCCGATCGACTCGTGGATCTGCAGCACCATCTGCGACGGCATCAGCACCAGGTCCATCGCCCCGGACGGGCAGTTCGGCGCGCCGAGCAGGGCCAGGGCCTCATCGGCGAGGCGGTTCGCGGCGGCCTCGAAGCCGAGCGCCACGAGCTGCTCGAATCCGCCCTGGCGGGCCGCGTCCCCGCCGAAGCTGCGGGTCTGGCTTTCGCCACCGCGGTTGGCGGTCACCGCCAGGTAGGGCTGGATGTAGGAGAAGTCCTGCCGGACCTCGGCGCCGGCGCTGCTGACGAGCAGCATGCCGCTGTCGCGCTGCTCGAGCGCGGCCACGCGGTCGGCGATGCTCGAGCCCTTGCGCAGGCGCCGGCAGGCGTCCTGCAGCTGGGCGACGATGTCGTCGAGGCTGCGCGTGCTCCAGCCCGCGGGAGTCGGCTTGCGGTAGGTGCCACGCGCGCTCGGCGCGGGCCCCGGGGGTGCCACCATCCTGCCATCGCCGCTCTGCGCCCAGTCACGCGCGCGCAGGCCCGCCTCCCGCAGTCCCGTGGCGCTGAGGTCGCTGGTCGCCGCATAGCCCACACCGCTGCCGACCACGACCGTGATCATCGCACCCTGGTCAAGGTGGGTACGCACCGGTTCGAGGACATCGTTGCGCACCACCAGGCCATGGCTGCGCTCGGTGAGCACGCGCAGGGTCCATCCGTCGGCCGCGGGGGCGGCGTCGCGGAAGCGCTGGGCGACCGCTTCAAGCATGCGGATGCGTCCCGGGTGGTCGGATGGGGTGCGGATGAAGGGCGCGCTGCGGCACGCCGCTGACGGTATCCCGGGCCGTCGGCGCAGCCACGTCTTTGACCAGGGCCGTCATCGTGGCTTGGCCCCTCAGCGCTCGCGCAGGATGCCCGCCAGCCGGTCCCGGACGAGCAGCAGCCACGCCACGACCAGGCCGGGCACCAGTGCGCAGCATGCGAGGTTGGCCCAGGCCACCGCCGCGACGCTGCAGCCGAGGCAGTCCTCGGCGATGCGCACGAAGTCGTTGTCGACGCCGTCCTTGCCGTCGTAATAGGCGGCCAGGGCGTCGGGATCATGGATCAGGCTCCAGCACAGCGTGGCCACGTCCATGCCCACCGACCAGCCGAGCAGGCCATAGAGCCAGCGGTCGACCGGCCTGGTCGTTCCGGCCAGGGCCAGGTACAGGCAGATGCCGGCCGCCACCAGCTGGCCGCCATGTCCCATCTCGAGCCCCACGGCCACGTCCCAGCCGGTGATCATCAGCAGCAGGAGGAGCGCGACCAGGGCGGCGCAGGCGCTGAGGATCCAGCGCGACTGGCGGTAGCGGTAGGCCACCGCGCAGGGGATCGCCAGGTCGAGAGCCACCAGCCACAGGCTGCGGTCGAAGATCAGGGTCACGCCGCCGCCATGCAGCAGGTCGAAGGAGGGGATCGCAAGGTGCCCGGTCGCCAGGGCCACCACGGTGTGTCCGAGCTCGTGGCACAGGACGCCGAAGGTCGAGAAGATGAAGTGCACCAGCGGCAGCAGCCAGGCCACCAGGAGCGACGCGACCAGGGTCACCGCCCAGACCAGCAGGCCATGCAGGGGGATGCGCGACCACGGCCCGGACGCCGAGCCGGCGGCGGGGAAGCCTGCCGACGACGGGGCCTGCGCGCCACAGGCGCTGCACACCCAGATCGCACCTGCGCGGCGGATGCTGGGATGCCGGCACGCGCTGGCGTCGGTCATGCCGTCGTGGTCCCTTCTGCGCCCGCTGACTCGATCAGGCACAGCGCATAGGGCGCCAGCCGCAGAGGCAGGGCCGTGCCCGGAGCCAGGTCGCTGGTGATCCCGCTCGCTCGCCAGCGCAGCGGATCGGCCGCCGCCGCGGCCGCGCAGGTCTCGTCCAGGTCGCGCAGGTGCACCGCTCCGCTTAGCCCATGCACCGCGAGGGCGGTCGGCTCGCTGCGCAGATTGGCGATCTGCAGGCGGAACCGTCCGGCATGGGAGACGCACCACGCGGCGATGCGCAGCGGCTGGTCGATGGCGACGCCGCGGATCTCGCCCGCGGCGACCTCGGCCAGGTCGGCGAAGACATGATAGAGGGGGTGGGCCTGGACGCCGTCCTCGCTGCGCGGATCGGCGCTCAGCAGGCCGTTCGGCCCGAGCAGGTCGAATGCGCTCAGGGCGTCGGGCGGCTGCGCCAGCAGGCTGCCCAGCGCCCCGCAGCTCCAGGCCGCGCCGAAGAGCGCGGTCAGGCGCGGATCGACGGCGCGCCGCGGGCTGTTCGCGGCCTCGGTGTCGCGCGGCATGAAGCGCAGCGGCGCGATCAGGACCTCGGCGCGACCGCACAGCGCGCGCAGGCTGGCGACGCTGTCGCCGAGCGCCGGGAGGTTCTCCATCACCGTGCTCGCATCGGCGGCGTGCCCTTGCGGATTGCACTCGAAGGCCACGCCGTCGAGGCTCGCGAAGTCCGGGCGGCGTTCATTCATCAGGCAGTACCCCGACCAGCTGCCGCCGACCAGCCGCGCGCCCGGGGAGGAGGCCGGAAGGATGCGCCGGGCGTGCCGCAGGAGCGCGGGGGAGGGGAATACCTTCGGCGCGCAGACCACGAAGGCGCTCACCGGGACGGCGAGGTGGGCCACGGCGGCGGCGAGGTCCTGGAGGTCGCGCTCCGCGGCGGGCCCCTCCGCGATCAGCACGCACACCTGCAGCGGACAGCCGAGGATGGCGGCCTGGTCCGCCGTGGCGGCCAGCATCTCACGCCAGCCGGCCAGGCCGGGATCGAGCTCGACATGGAGGTGCGCGGGTCGCAGGCCCCGCACCAGGGTGAGCTGCTGCGGCGACAGCGGCCGCCCGCGGTGGCCGAAGCCCAGACGCGGGATCGGCTGCGGCGAGGCGGCGCCGACCACGACCGTGACCTGCGCCGCAGGCTCGACCACGGGCGCCGGGGCGCCCACCACCTCGACCAGGATGTCCTGGCTGATGCGGGTCGTGGTCTCGACCAGCACCGGCTTCGGCAGGCGCAAGGGGGTGCTGAAGGTCTTGAAGGAGGCATCGCCGTAATTGCGCTGGTCCTCCATCTCGAAGGTCGCGCCCATGCAGCGCACCCGGATGCGCTGTCCGGGCGCGACCTGATGGGTGACGCTGCGGATGTCGGTGAAGGGCAGAGTCTGGGAGATGCAGCGCGGGAAGGCGCCTTCCTCGATCGAGCCATCGACGTGCTCGATGGTCACCGCCGCACCGAGCACCTCCGGGGTCGGATGCAGGATGCAGATGCCGAGCCGGTTGCTGAGAAACGGCAGGTGCGCCCGCCCGGACAGGGAATAGCGGACCGAGCCGGTGGCCGTGCCGACGGCGCACAGCCGGCTCTCGACATGGACCTCACCGCCGCCTGCGATCGCGCCGCGGTGCACGGCGCTGCAGGTGATCGCGAAGGAGTCCTCGCGGATCTCCTGGGAGAGGATGGTGATGCGCGGCGGGAAGGTGTTCCAGGCGGCGTCGCGCACCACGCTGGAGATGCGGCGGATGACCTCGTGGTCGCCCAGGCGCAGGTAGCGCAGCTCGCCATCCTCGAACACCATGGCCAGCGACCCTGCGCGCACCGGGATGCGGACCGGCGGCGGTTCGGCATGGCCATGGCGGATGGTCCACAGGTCGGAGCGGCCCATCGCGGCATGGTGGAAGCAGCCACCTGCGAGCCAAGAGATTGTCCGCAGGTGGCGAAGCCGGGCCCCAGTCCCGGCCAGCCCACCAGAGGCCGGGCGCTGAGCGGTGGTAGGCACTTGTGTCCGCCGCTGCGCTGGTGAGCATATCGAACCGCCTTCCATGGACGCTGTCCCGCCATCCCACACCGACGCCCTGAGCGATGCGAAACGGGTCCTCGATGCGATGCGCCGCATCGTGCGCGAGCTGCGCGAGGCCTCACGCACCGCCGAATCGGACATGGGACTGAGCGCCGCGCAGCTGTTCGTCCTGCATCAGCTCGGCGAGGGCGGCGTGGCCTCGATCAACGAGCTCGCGCAGCGCACCTTCACCCATCAGAGTTCGGTCTCGGCGGTGGTCTCGCGCCTGGAGCAGCTCAACTTCGTGCAGCGCCGGCCCGATCCGGTCGACCGCCGCAGCGTCAACGTCTCGCTGACCCCGGCCGGCACCGAGATCCTGGCCAAGGCCCCCGAGCCGGTGCAGGAGCGCCTGGTCGCGGTCGTCAAGAACATGCCGCATGTCCAGCGCGCGCAGCTCGCCAACCTGCTCGAGGAGTTCAGCCTGCGCCTGACCAACGAGGAGGCGCCGATGTTCTTCGAGGACCCGACGCATCCCACCCACAAGAGCAAGTAGGACAGCAGGCCGCGGCTAGCGGGGCTGGCCGCGCACCCGCTCCAGGGTCGCCAGGACCTGGCTGAGCTGGAGATGGGCGTTGTCCAGGGCCTGTTGGAGATCCTGCGGCTGGGTCGGGGTCGCGCGCAGCAGGGCGTGGAGGTTGTGGCTGGCCGCATCGAGCAGCAGCTTGGCGTCGGAGAGCTCCTCGCGCAGCGCTGCGTTCAGACGACGGGGGGTGGGCATGCGGGGGATCGTGCCCGGCAGTCCGGCAAGGCAACTGCACCCGGCAGGCCCAACCAGGGCCGGGGATTGCGCAATGCACGGCCCGGCCCGGCCAGGACCCTGGAGTTGCTCAGCGTCAGGACAGGTTAGATGGCACGGCAGTTGCGTTGATAGCGTCGCCGAGGCGGGGCGTCCCCGCCCGGCCGACCGCTCCGATGCCCGCGTGCGGTGTCGCCGGTCCTGGTGTCACCCGTGCCGGAATGCCGGCACCTGTCGAAGGCTTGCATGCAAGATACTCCCAGACTCAACAACTCCCCGCAGCGCCGTCCCCGCCTGCCCCACGCGTCCTCCCAGCCCGCGCCGCGAACGCTGCCGCCACCGCGCAACGCCTTCGAAGTCATCGTCCCCACGCACCCGGACCTGGTGGTCCTGACGCAGACCGCCTGGACGCAGGGCGGGGCGCGGGAGCAGGCCCTCCTGGCGCGTTTCGGCCGCAGCCAGCGCATCTTCATCGTCGAGCCGCCCCATATGGGTGAGATCGGTGCGGACCGGATGAGCAGCACGACATCCCAGGGCGTCACGGTCTTCACCCCGCATCTGACCGTCGTCGTCGCTCCGCCCACGCCCGACGAGCGCCTGCGCCTGCTGCTGAACGAGGCCTTGCGGCGCTCGGAGATCTGCGACTTCATCCTCTGGTACGATTCGCCGCAGGCGCTTCGTTTCACAAAGCACCTCTTCCCGCGCATCGTCATCTGGGACCAGACCGGTGCGACGCCGGATGCCGGGCCGGTGGCCGCGCTGCTTAGCAGCTGGGCGGATGTGACCCTGTCCAAGGGCGAGAGCCTGGCCGAGGCGACCCGCCTGCAGCTGGGGGCCAATGAGGTGGCGGAAACTTCAACTTCAACCACAACTGCAACTGCAGCTGCAACCGCGACCGCGGTCACCGTCTCCATCCGGCAGTGAGCGCGGCGCCGCGCCGCGCGCGACGGGCGAGGATTGCATCGCAACCGCCCACCGCACCATGCGCGGCGATGCGTGGCGTGCTGCTCCTGTTCGCTGGCTGCGTGGCGGTCCTGGTGCCATGCGCCTGCGGCAGGCGCAGTTCCAGCCCGCAGGCCGTGGCGCCAGTGGTCGCAGCCGAGGACCACTGGGACAGCGAGCAGGACCACCGTCTCGCCACGGCGATCCGGTCGGCCTTCACCGCCGACCAGCAGATGGCCACCGACGCAGTGCAGATCAGCATCGTCGTCAAGGATGCCGACGTGCAGCTGCTGGGCATCGCCTCGAGCATGCAGGTCAAGGGCGAGGCCGGGGTGCGGGCGCGCTGGGTCGCCGGCATCGACCGGGTCGACAACCTGATCGCCGTGCCCTCGGCCGATCCCGATCCGGCCGACGCACCCTAGGGGAGTTGGCACAGGGGACCCGCCACGCACCATGGCGACATGGCGGATATCGGCTGGGTTCCGGTCTCGGAGGCGCTGGAACGTCTGGCTGGCGGCGACACCTCGGTGCAGGCCATCGAGGACTCGCCGATGGCCAGCGCGGTCAACCGCCTGGCGCGGCGCCTGCGCGCCGAGGCGGGCCTCACCGAGGCCGCGCTCGCGACCTTCCCGCTCGCGCTGCTGGTGCTCGACGTCGAGGGGCGGGTGGTGATGTCGACGCCCTCGGTGCGCGGGCTGTTCGCCAGCGCCGGCGGCACCCCGTGGCGGATGTCCGACCTGCTGCCGGTGGCGCAGCAGTCCCTGGGCGGCTGCTTCGATGCGGCCCTGACCGGCCATGAGTCGGTTGAGGGCACGCCCCTGGAGATGAACCTCGAGGGCCGCCTGGTGCGCATGACCCCGCGCGCCCGGCCGGCGCGCGACAACGATGGCCGGGTGATCGCGGTGATGATCCAGCTGCGCGATGGCGACCGCCTGCACCTGGTCGAGGCGCTCAATTACGATCTGGTCGCCACCGTCGCCCACGAGCTGCGCACGCCGCTGACCTCCTTGCATATGAGCATCCACCTGTGCCTGGAGCAGGCGGCGGGGCCACTGACCGACGAGCAGGGGGTGCTGCTGAGTTCGGCGCGCGAGGACTGCGAACGCCTGCGCCTGCTTGCCGAGGAGCTGCTCGACATGGGCCGCCTCGCCGCGGGGCGGGTGACCCTCGACCTGCAGCCGGTCATGCCCGAGGAGCTGGTCAGCCGCGCCTTCTCGTCGTTCCGCACCCTGGCCGCTGATCGCGGCATCACGCTCGAGCACCACCTCAGCGAGGACCTGCCGCTGGTCGAGGCCGACCGCGAGCGCGTCCACCGGGTCTTCTCCAACCTCCTGTCCAACGCCCTGCGCCACACGCCCAGCGGCGGCACGATCCGCATCGACGCCATGCGCAGCGGGTTGGAGGTGCGCTTCGCGATCAGCGACACCGGCGAAGGGATCGCCGAGGCCAACCGGCGCAAGGTCTTCGAGAAGTTCGTCAGCGGTCCCGGCAAGGGCAACCAGGGCTATGGCCTGGGCCTGTGCATCGCCCGCGACATCGTGCTCGCCCATGGCGGTGCGATCGGGGTCGACAGCGAGCTCGGCAAGGGCTCGACCTTCCACTTCACGCTGCCGCCGCGCGCCCCGGCCTGATCGGCCCGGGAGCGTCGCGCCCGGCCTCAGCCTTCGGGCGGCCCGACCTCGTCGGGACCGCTGGTGCTCGAGGCCGCGTTCATGCGCTTGCGCTTGCGCCACAAGGTCGACGACTCGATGCCGAGGATGCGCGCCGCATCCTCGAGGGTGCGGCTGCGCGAGAGCACGCGCTGGGTATGCTCCTGCTCGATCTCGGCGAGGGTGAAGTCCTCGCCCAGCGCCGGGATGAGCGGCAGGTCCGCGGCCTGGCGCAGCCGCGACGAGAACGAGGCGGGCTCGAGCAGCGAGCCGGGCCAGATGACCAGGGCGCGTTCGATCTCGTTGGAGAGCTCCCGCAGGTTGCCCGGCCAGTGATAGACGCGCAGCACCTCCTGCGCGGCCGGCGAGAGCGCCGGGACGGAGCGCGTCGAGGCCTGGGCGAAGTACACCAGGAAGTGCCGCGCCAGGCGCAGCACGTCCTCGCGCCGCTCGCGCAGCGCCGGCAGGGTCACCTCGAGGACATTGAGGCGGAACAGCAGATCCTCGCGGAAATGGCTTTCGCGCACCGCGCGTTCGAGATCGCGGTTGGTGGCGGCCACGACCCGCACGTCGGCGGTGCGCGTGGTGGTCTCGCCGACGCGCTCGAACTGCTTGTCCTGCAGGAAGCGCAGCAGCCGCGCCTGGATGCTGGGCGACATCTCGCCGAGCTCATCGAGGAACAGCGTGCCGCCGGAGGCGGCCTCGACCTTGCCGGCCCGGTCGGCGACCGCGCCGGTGAAGGATCCCTTGGCATGGCCGAAGAGCTCGCTTGAGAGCAGCTCCTCGGTCAGGGTCGGGCAGTTGACGGTGACGAAGGGCGCATCGCGGCGCGGCGACTGCGCATGCAGCGCGCGCGCCAGCATGCCCTTGCCGGTGCCGCTCTCGCCACGCAGCAGGACCGGGGCGTTGGAGAGCGCCGCGCGCGCGATGAAGTCGAGCACCGCCTTCATGGCCGGCGAGGCGGTGGTGAAGTCGACCTCCGGCACCGAGGGCGCCAGCATCCCCGACAGGCTGCTGACCTGCCAGGCGAGCTGCTGGCGCGTCACCAGGCGGTCGAGCACGGCGCGGATGTGGGCCGGGGTGAAGGGTTTGGACAGGTAGTCCACCGCCCCGCGCTGGATGGCCTCGACGGCGGTGTTGATGGTCGCGTAGGCCGTGATCACCACCACCGGCAGGGCGGGATTGCGCTCGAAGATGTGCGGCAGCAGCTCGAGGCCGTTCTCCTCGCCGAGGCGCAGGTCGAGGAAGGTCAGGTCGAACTGCTGCATGCGCAGCGCGGCCAGCGCCGATTCGGCGTTCTCGACCGCGACCACGTCGCAGTCGAGGGTGCGCAGCGCCATGCTCAGCGTGGTGCGGATGTTCTTCTCGTCATCGATGATCAGGACACGAGTCGGCTGGCCGCTCGCCCGCACCTCTTGGGCCACGCGTCGTTCTCCTGCAGGGCTCGGCGCGACGGCCGTCGAGCGGTTCTGGGAGTCTGCTGGCTGGGACTTGGTACTCAACCAATGAGCAGTCATTTTCCGGCCGATCTGCAGGCGACTCTGGGACGATCACCTGCGAGGCAAAGGGCGCCTCGACAAGGTTGGACGCGATGCCGCCTTCACGACGCTGTCTGACCTCGTCCGGGAATGGCTCCGCTTCCAGGTGCGCGTGGCCATGATGCACCACAGCGCTCGTGCCCTGCCGCGACCCGCCGCACCATCGAGGAACCCCGGACGGAGATCACCATGAGCAAGCCCGCCCCGATCCGCAAGCGTCCAGCATCTATCTCGTCCGCCGCCCCTGCCATCCCGGCCACGCGCCGCTCCTCGGCCGAGACCGCCGCCGAATACCTGCTGCCCGACAACGCCGGCGCGGCGGTGCCGGTCAGCGACAGCCGCAGCGATGACGAGGATCTGGATTCTGGCTCGGTCAGCCTACAGCAGACTTATGCCCAGCTCGACCAGCCCGGCCGCCGCGGCGCGGCGGCCGCTCCCGCGTCCAACGCCAGGTCGGCTCCGGCCGCCCGCCGTCGCCGCATCGGACGGAAGTGACCGACATCATCAGGGGTTAGCGGACCGCCACTGCGTTGTGCAAGGCCCTAACCTTTAGCCTGAGTCGTTCGCGGGAAGTCGCCAGCATCGCGGCAGCTCGCCCCCTCATAGAGGATCTATGCTCGAGGAGAACCGCAATCCCAGCTCCACCGGCTGGTGGCGTCGCATGCGTCGCGCCATCGACAAGCCGGAGGCCATGACCACCGCTCCAGCCCAGGAGGAGGCGCCCGTCATCGAACCGGCCAAGGAGGGCAGCGAGCTCTTCAGCATCGAGCAGCTGCGCACCCATTTCCGCACCCTCGCCGAGCACCATCGCCTCAGCGAGGGCCGGCAGCGCACCGATCCGCTGCTGCGCCGCCTCGACAAGAACGCGCGCATTATGGGAGAGGTCTACCAGCGCATCGCCCATGCCGCCGCCAACAAGGAGCGCCTCGCCCCGGCCGCGGAATGGCTGCTCGACAACAACTACCTGATCACCGAGCAGATCCGCACCGCGCGCCGCCACTTCCCGCGCTCCTACAACCGCGAGCTGCCCAAGCTCGCCAATGGCCCGCTGGCCGGCTATGCCCGCACCTACGTGCTGGCCTGGCAGCTGATCAAGCATGTCGACGCACGCATCGATTCGGGCAGCCTCGGCGCGGCGATCAGCGCCTATCAGGAGACCAATCCGCTCACCCTGGGCGAGCTCTGGTCCATACCGATCATGCTGCGCCTGGCGCTGATCGAGAACCTGCGCCAGGTCGCGCTGCGCATCGACCACGGACGCGAGGAGACCGAGCAGGCGGAACGCTGGGCCGACCGGCTGCTGCAGCTGGCCGAGCACCGCCCCACCGAGCTGGTGGTCGGCATCGCCGAGCTGTCGCGCAAGCATCAGCAGCTTGCGGACGCCTTCATCGCCGACCTGTCACGCCGCATCCAGGGACGCCACCACGGCATGGGCCTGGTGCTCAGCTGGATCGAGCAGCGCCTCGGCGAGCAGGGCGTGACGGTCGAGACCATGGTGCAGCGCTACAACCAGACCCAGGCCGCGGACCAGGTCTCGGTCGGCCACGCGATCACCAGTTTGCGCTTCATCGGCGCGGTGGACTGGCGCGAATTCGTCGAGACGCAAAGTCGCGTCGAGCAGGACCTGCGCGCCGATCCGCTCGGCACCTACGGCCACATGGAGTTCGGTACCCGCGACCGCTACCGGCATGTCATCGAGCGCATCGCCAAGCACAGCCCGCTCTCCGAGCACGAGGTCGCGCAACTCGCCGTGGCCATGGCCGGCAAGGCGTCGGCTGCGGCCGATGACGGCCGCCAGCGGCATGTCGGCTGGTGGCTGCTCGGCGCGGGACTGCCCGAGCTCGAGGCGGCCGCGACCATGCGCCGCGGAGCGTTGCAGGGCATGGCGCGCGGCGCCCGGCGCCATGCCCTGGCCTTGTACCTGCTCATCATCATCGCCAGCAGCCTGCTGGTCGGCGAAGGCGCCTACCTGATGCTGGGGCGCCATGGCGTGACGCCGCTGGCGGCGGTAGCCCTGGCCCTGGTCACAGCCTTCCTGACCTCCCAGACCGTGACCGGACTGGTGCAGTGGCTGTGCTCGCTGGCCATCCAGCCGACCAGCCTGCCGCGCCTGGACTTCCGCGGCGGCATCCCCAAGGAGGCGCGCAGCCTGGTGGTGGTGCCGTGCCTGGTAACCGATGCGCATGGCGTCGACGAGATGCTCGAACGGCTCGAGGTGCGCTGGGTCGGCAACCGCGATCCGCAGAGCTCCTTCATGCTGCTGTCGGACTACGCCGACCACGCCGCGCAGCATGCGCCTGGCGACCAGGCCCTGCTCGAGCGCCTGCGCGCGGGCATCACCGCCCTCAACCAGCGCTGGGGCACCCCCGACCACCCCCAGGTCTTCGCGCTCTTCCATCGCGAGCGCACCTGGAACGCGCAGGACCGTGTGTGGATGGGCTGGGAGCGCAAGCGCGGCAAGCTGCTGCAGCTCAACCATGCCCTGCGCCGGCCCTGGCCGGAGGGCGTGCCGAGCGGCTTCTCGACGGTGATCGCCGACGCCACGTGGCTGCGCGCGGTGCGCTACATCGTGGTGCTCGATGCCGACACCATGCTGCCGATGGACGCGGTCAAGAGCCTCGCCGCGGCGATGATGCATCCGCTCAACCGGCCGCTGCATGACCCCGCCACCAACCTGGTGGTCGCCGGGCACGGCCTGCTGCAGCCACGCGTCGCGGTCAGCCTGCCGAGCGCCGGACGCTCGGTCTGGGCACGGGTCTGCGCCGTGGATCCGGGGCTCGACCCCTACTCCCGGGCGGTCTCCGACTTCTATCAGGACGTCTTCGACCAGGGCTCCTTCATCGGCAAGGGCATCTACGACCTCGACGCCTTCGAGCGCTCGCTCCAGGGCCGCACCCCGGAGCGCGCCATCCTCAGCCACGACCTGCTCGAGGGCAGCTACGTGCGCGCCGGACTGCTCAGCGACGTGATGCTCTATGAGGACACGCCCGCCCGCTACCTGACCGACGCCGCCCGCCGCCACCGCTGGATCCGCGGCGACTGGCAGCTGCTGCCCTGGCTGACCAGCTGGGTGCCGCGCAGCCACGGACCGCGCGAGCGCAATCCGCTGGACTTCCTCGCGCAATGGAAGCTCCTCGACAATGTGCGGCGCAGCCTGGTGCCGGCGGCCACGATCCTCTGGCTGGCCTGCTGCTGGCTGGTCCCGGCCCGCGGCTGGATGGCGCTGCCGCTGGCGATGTGGGTGGTGAGTCCCGTCCTCTCGCTGGGCCGCGAGCTCACCGCCCGCGATCCGGAGATGACCTGGCCGAGGCACCTGCGCCAAGTCGCGCGCAGCGCGCTGAGCCATCTCGAGTGGCTGGTGCTGTCGGTGGTGATGGTGGCGCACGAGGCGTCGTACGCCGTGGACGCCATCCTGCGCGCCATCTGGCGCATCACCGTCTCGCACCGCCACCTGCTGGAATGGAAGACCGCGGCCGCGGCCGAGCGCGAATCGCGCCTCTCCCTCTATGGCGCCTATGCGGCGATGTTCAGCGCGCCACTGCTGGGTGTCGTGCTGTTCGCCGCGGTGCTGGCCCTCCACCCCGGCTCGGCCTCGATCGCGGGCTTGTTCTGCGGCGCCTGGGTGGTCTCGCCGGGAGTGGCCTGGCTGATCAGCCGGCCGCGCCACGAGGCCGGCCGCGACCTCGGCGTGGAGGACCAGCAGTGGCTGCGCACCCGCGCGCGCCGCACCTGGCGCTGGTTCGAGACCTTCCTGCAGACCGAGCACCACTTCCTGCCGCCTGACAACTTCCAGGAGCATCCGGTCGCGGTGATCGCGCCCCGCACCTCCCCGACCAATGTCGGCATGGGCCTGCTCTGCGAGCTCGCCGCCCACGACTTCGGCTGGATCACCTCCGCAGGCGTGCTCGAGCACTGCACCCGCACGGTCACGACCCTGGAGTCGATGGAGCGCTACCGCGGCCACTTCTTCAACTGGTATGACACCACCACCCTGCAGGCGCTGCCACCGCGCTACGTCTCGACCGTGGACAGCGGGAACTTCGTCGGCGCGCTGCTGGTGATGATCCGCGGCGTCGAGGAGCTGGCCCAGGAGCCGCTCGTCTCGCCGCACATCATGAATGCGCTGATCGACACCCTGCACAACCTCATCGAGGCCTCCGGTGGACGGGCCGACGCGGCCGTGCAGGCCCTGATCCGCCGCCTGCCCCCGGCGCCGCTCAACGCGCCGCAGGCGGTCGAGGGCTGCAACCAGGTGCTGATGGCGATCCCGGAGCTGCGTCGGCTGGCGGTCGGCGACGACGGCCAGTGGTGGGTCGGGGCGGTCGAACGGCAGGCCCACGCCTGGCTGCAGGAGCTCGGCCTGATCGGACCCTGGCTGTCCTGGAGTTCCGGCGCGCGTGGCGACCTGCCGGCGGGGCTGTTCACCGCGCGGGCATCGCTGCAGGACATCTGCGACGCCGGCGCCGCCCTGGCGCGCCGTCCCGCCGTCGCCTCGACGGCCCTGGTCGGCGCGCAGCAGGAGCAGCTCAGTGCGCAGTGCCAGGCCACCCTGGCCACCGCGCAGACGCGCATCACGCAGCTGCGCGCGCTGGCCCAGCGCCTGCGCGGCCTGGCCGAAGCCGACTTCTCCTTCCTCTATGACCGCGAGCGGGAGCTGTTCTCGATCGGCTACAATGTCGCCGACCACCGCCTCGACGGCAACTTCTACGACCTGCTCGCCTCCGAGGCGCGCCTGATCAGCTACGTCGCGGTCGCGCAGGGCCAGGTCAGCCAGGAGCACTGGTTCACGCTCGGTCGCCTGCTGACCACCGCCGGTGGCGAGGCGGCGCTGCTCTCCTGGAGCGGCTCGATGTTCGAGTACCTGATGCCGCTGTTGGTCATGCCCAACCATCCCGACACCCTGCTGGACCGCACCTATCATGCGGTGATCCACCGGCAGATGTCCTATGCCGCCGAGCAGCACCTGCCGTGGGGCATCTCGGAATCCGGCTACAACGCCACCGACGCGAGCCTCAACTACCAGTATCGCGCCTTCGGCGTGCCCGGCATGGGGCTCAAGCGCGGCCTGGGCGACGACCGGGTGATCGCGCCCTACGCCACGGCCATGGCCGTGATGGTCGAGCCGCAGCGCGCGGTCGACAACCTGCGCCGCCTCGCCAAGCAGGGCTTCGAGGGCCGCTACGGCTTCTTCGAGGCCGTCGACTACACGCCCTCGCGCGTCCCGCCCGGCCAGTCGTTCGCCATCATCCGCTCGTGGATGGCCCATCATCAGGGCATGGCGCTGCTGTCCTTCACCTACGCGCTGCTCGGCCAGCCGATGCAGCGGCGCTTCCTTGCCGATCCCGTGCTGCGCGGCTCCGACCTGCTGCTGCACGAGAAGGTGCCCAAGGCCCGCTCGCCGATCGTCCCGCACGCCGACGAGGGCGAGACCCGCCGCGGCTCCGCGGTCCAGGAGCCGGTGCTGCGCGTCTTCAATTCTCCCGCCACCGCGACCCCCGAGGTCCATCTCCTCTCCAATGGCCGCTACCATGTCATGCTCTCGGCCAGCGGCGCCGGCTACAGCCGCTGGCGCGACCTGGCGGTGACGCGCTGGCGAGAGGACTGGACACGCGACTCCTACGGCCAGTTCTGCTTCCTGCGCGATGTCGATTCCAGCGCCTGGTGGTCGACCGCCTACCAGCCGACCAACACCGTGCCGACCCGCTACGAGGCGGTGTTCACCCAGGGCCGTGCCGAGTTCAAGCGCACCGAGGGCGGCATCGACTCCTATCTCGAGATCGCCGTCTCGCCCGAGGACGATGTCGAGGTGCGGCGCGTGACGATCAGCAACAACGGCGACGCGACCCGGCTGATCGAGGCCACCAGCTATGGTGAGGTGGTGCTCGCGGGGCTGGCGCAGGACCTGGCGCATCCGGCCTTCAGCAACCTTTTCGTGCGCACCGAGCTGGTGCCGGAGCGCGGCGCGATCCTGGTGACGCGCCGCGCGCGCGCCGCGGACGAGCACCCGCCGTGGGCCTTCCACCTCATCGCCGTGGTCGGCATCGAGGTCGGCGCCTGCTCCTTCGAGACCAGCCGGCCGCGCTTCATCGGCCACGGCCGCTCCCTGACCAGCCCCCAGGCGATGGAGCGCGAACGCCTCTCCGGCAGCTCCGGATCGGTCCTCGACCCGATCATGGCGGTGCGCCGGACGCTGCGCCTGGCGCCGGAAGCCAAGGCGCGCTTCGACATCGTCACCGGCGTGGCCGAGACCCGCGAGCAGGCCCTGGCGCTGATCGAACGCTACAGCGAGCAGCGCATCGCCGAGCGCGTCTTCGAGATGGCCTGGACGCACAGCCAGGTGCTGCTGCGGCAACTCGGCGCCGACGAGGCCACCGCCCAGCTCTTCGGCCGACTGGCCGGCTCGGTGATCTACCCTGCCGCGGTGCGCCGCGCGCAGGCCGGACTGATCGCCCAGAACCGCCGCGGCCAGGCCGGGTTGTGGGGCTATGGCATCTCCGGCGACCTGCCGATCGTCGCGCTGCGCATCGCCGATCCGGACCGCCTCGACCTGGTCACCGAGCTGGCGCAGGCGCACGGCTACTGGCGCGCCAAGGGCCTGATCTCGGATCTGGTGATCCTGGTCGAGGACCGCTCGGTCTACCGCAAGCCGCTGCACGAGGAGGTCCTGGCGCGCATCTCGGCGACCCCAGGTGCTGCCCTCGACCGACCGGGCGGGGTCTTCGTGCGACGCTGGGACCAGATCGCCGAGGAGGACCGCATCCTGCTGCAGGCCGCGGCCCGGGTCGTGATCCAAGACACCGGCGGCACGCTCTCCGAGCAGCTCGAGCGCAAGCAGCGCCCCGACCAGCTGCCGCCGCGCCTGGTGCCGCGCCTGCGCCCGCCGCTCGACGAGAAGGACGTCGCGCCGCCGGAGCGCGCGCTGATCTTCGACAACGGCATCGGCGGCTTCACCTCCGACGGCCGCGAATACGTCATGACCCTCGGACCGGGACGCACCACGCCGACCGCGTGGAGCAACGTCATGGCCAACGAGCGCTTCGGCACGGTGGTCGACGAGGGTGGCGGCGCCTACACCTGGGCGGAGAACTGCCATGAGTTCCGCCTCACCGCTTGGCACAACGACCCGGTGACCGGCTCGGGCGGGGAGGCGTTCTACCTGCGTGACGAGGAGACTGCATCCGTGTGGTCGCCGATGCCCTGGCCGAGCAACGCCGGCGGCTGGTACGTCGCCCGCCATGGCTTCGGCTACTCGGCCTGGGAGCACACCCGCCACGGCATCAGCAGCGAGACGATGGCCTTCGTCTCATCCGACAGTCCGGTGAAGCTGGTGCGCATCCGCATCACCAACCGCTCCGAGCGCAGCCGCCAGCTGGTGGTTGCGGGCTACTGGGAGCTGGTGCTCGGGGAACTGCGCCACAAGAGCGCCCCGCACATCGTCACCACGGTCGATGGCCGCAGCGGCGCGCTCCTGGCCAGCAACACCTACAACACCGACTTCGGCGGGCGCGTGGTCTTCCTCGACTGCCTGGGGATGGACCGCTCCTACACCGGCGACCGCCTGGAGTTCCTCGGACGCAACGCCGCCTACGGCAATCCCCGCGCGCTGGCGCGCACCCGCCTGTCGAACCGCGTCGGCGCGGGCCTGGATCCCTGCTTCGGGGTGATGAGTTCCCTCACGCTCGAGCCCGGCGAGAGCCGGGAGGTGACCTACGTCCTGGGCTGCGGCACCGACCAGGCCCAGGCGGCGGAGCTGATCGAGCGCTTCCGCCGGCAGGGCGCGGTCGCCGACGCGCTGGCGGCGGTGTGGGCCTTCTGGAAGGACACGCTCGGGGTCATCCACCTCGAGACGCCCGATCCCGCGGTCAACATCATGGCCAACGGCTGGCTGGTCTACCAGGTCCTGGCCAGCCGCTTCTGGGCGCGCAGCGGCTTCTTCCAGTCCGGGGGCGCCTATGGCTTCCGCGACCAGCTCCAGGACGTCATGGCGCTGATCCATGCCGCGCCGGGCCTGGCGCGGGCCCACCTCCTGCGCGCCGCCGCGCACCAGTTCACCGCCGGCGATGTCCTGCACTGGTGGCATCCGCCCCAGGACAAGGGCGTGCGCACGCACTTCTCGGACGATTACCTGTGGCTGCCCTGGGCCACCGCGCGCTATGTCGAGACCACCGGCGACACCGGCATCCTCGATGAGCGCGCCGCGTTCCTCGAGGGCCGGCCGCTGCTGCCCGAGGAGGAGGCGCGCTACGACAGCTGGAGCCGCGCGGCGCACGACGGCACGCTCTACGACCACTGCCTGCGCGCGATCCGCTGGGGCCTGCGCTTCGGCGTGCATGGCATGCCGCTGATCGGCTGCGGCGACTGGAACGACGGCATGAACCGCATCGGCATGGGCGGCAAGGGCGAGAGCGTGTGGCTGGCCTTCTTCCTGTGCGATGTGCTCGGGCACTTCTCTGCGCTGTGCACCCGCCACCAGGACCCGGGCACGGCCCAGGAGTTCGCCAGCCTGCGCACCCAGCTCGCCGAGCGCATCGATGCGCAGGCCTGGGACGGGGACTGGTACACGCGCGCCTGGTTCGACGATGGCACGCCGCTCGGCACCAAGGCCAACGCCGAGTGCCAGATCGACTCGCTGCCCCAGAGCTGGGCGGCGCTCAGCGGCGCGACCGATCCGGCGCGTGCCGTCAAGGCCATGGACGCGGTGCAGACCCGCCTGGTCGATACGCAGGCCGGGCTGATCAAGCTCTTCGATCCGCCCTTCGATTCCGGCACGCTCGATCCCGGCTACATCAAGGGCTACCTGCCCGGGGTGCGCGAGAACGGCGGCCAGTACACCCACGCCGCGGTGTGGGTGGCGATGGCCACCGCCGAGCTCGGCCAGGTCGAGCGCGCCTGGGAGCTGACCCGGGCGCTGCTGCCGATCACCCATGGCGGGACGCCCTCCGGCATCCGCCGCTACCAGGCCGAGCCGTATGTGGTGGCCGCGGACGTCTATGGGGTCGCCCCGCATGTCGGACGTGGTGGCTGGTCCTGGTACACCGGTTCGGCGGGCTGGATGTACCGCCTGCTGGTCGAGTCCCTGGTCGGTATCCACCTGCTGGACGGCCGGCTGACCTTCAAGCCGCGCCTCCCGGCGGACTGGACCACGTGCCGCTACCATTACCGCTTCGGAACGACGTTCTACCATGTCGAGCTGCTGCGCGAGGGCGCCGCGGGCAGCCTGCAGGTCAGCTGCGACGGCCAGCTGCAGGCCGGGAACGCGATCAGCCTGGCCGATGACCACCAGGAGCACCAGGTCGTTGTGCGTTATGGTTAATCATTGGCGGGGCACACCGTGCCATAGCATCCCGCCACGCCTGGCCCTGCCACGGAGATGACGATGCCCCCGATGACCGACGCCCAGGCGCCCCTGCGCATTCCCGAGTCCGCGATCCGCCTCGCCGCGCGGCGCCACGGCCAGGGCATGAGCCTGCCGTTCATCGCCATCCGCCAGGCCGTGGCCGAGGCCTGGGTGCGCACCGTGCGCCGCGCGGCCTTCCGCGACCAGCGCAACGACCAGGCGCTGCGCGGCTATCTGATGATGAGCGCCGGCGAGTTCAGCGGCGTCAACGCCCGCCAGCGCTGGGCCAACTGGCGCATCATCCCCCGCAACCTGCACGGCACCTGCCCGGACCGGCCGCTGTTCGTCGTCGACCTGTGCTGCGGCACCGGCGACTCGACCAGGGTCCTGGCCTGGCACCTGCCGCAGGGCTCGCAGATCCTCGGCCTGGAATACCAGCCGGCCTTCGTGGCGCAGGCCCGCCTGGGCAGCTACGAGGATGCGCGCGGCAACCCGGTCCCGGTGCATTTCCAGCCGCAATCGGTGCTCGAGCCGTTCTGCGACGCGCAGGGCGTCCGGCTCGCGGACGCCTCGGTCGACATCGTCAACTCGTGCGGCGCCATCGGCTGCCACTTCACCGCCGACGCGACCCGCCAGCTGGCCCGCGAGGTGGCGCGCGTGCTGCGCCCGGACGGCTTCGCGCTGCTCGACGCCGGCAAGGCCGGGACCCCGGCCCCGGAGCTCGAGGGCATCTTCCAGGAGCTCGGCTTCCGCCGCCAGCGCACCGTGCGCAGCTGCTTCCTCGATCGCTACGCGCAGCTCTCCTTCACGCGCGCCGGCGTGGCCTGAGCGTCCTCCGCTGCGCTAGCGCGCGACCTTCATCGTACACGCATCACCACCTCGACGCGGTGCGCGACCTGCAGCGACCAGTGGAATTCCAGGGTCGGATTGGCCTGCAGGGTGCTCAGCGCGGGGGCATTGTTCAGGCCGAGCAGGGTGACGTTGCCGGCGCGCTGCACATGGATGACATTCGCGGTTCTCAGATCCGTCTGCTGGGTCACGCCATCGCGGGACAGCACCGTGCCGGTGGCGGTGATCACGACCTGCAGCGGTCCGACCTTCAGCGCCCAGTTCTCGTCGGCCTGCACGGGTGACGTGAAGCGCTGATGGAGGTTGATGCTGTGCAGGGTGCCCTTGCCCCAGTGCCAGCCGTCCTCGGTCATGGCGCTGGCGTCCAGGGACAAGGTCGCATTGCCGACGGTATTGAAGGTGCGGCCCAGGTCGATGGCCTGGGCGGCCGACTCCGGCACGCATACCAGGAGCGACCAGAAGTAGTTGGCGGAACGCACCTGGCGGTCGTGCAAAAGCGCGGCCACCTGGGCGAGGCTCGCGCCGGTCACGGCAGCCGGTGACGGCGCCGCGCCCGGCAGCGGTTCGGGGACGTCGTCACTGCTCGGCTTCTCGTCGAGGCTCGCCAGGCGGCTCCGGAACTCGGTGCGCTTGGCGGCGAGCCGGGCGGCCGCGGCGCCCCACAGGGTGTCCTCATCGTCGACATGCAGCGCCTGCTCGGCATCGCCCCAGCGCTCCTCCTTCATGGCCTGCTCGAAGGCCGCCAGCGGCGCGGCGATGCGGGCCTGGGAATCGGCCGCCCAGGCGTCCTGCACCTGCAGGGCCAGGGCGTTGAGGCTGGCGGCCGCGCCGCTGCCCGCCCCGACCTCGCTGAGGTCGGCGGTGATCAGCGCCTGCGCCTTGCGGAAGTCCTTCTGGTCCTGGGCCGACTCGATGGCCTCGCGCTTGGCCGGCGACAGCGTCGAGCTGGCCGCGAAGTGCATGACCAGGGCCGCGAACACCCCCAGCACGATGATCGCCACCGCGGTCATGACGATGGTCGGGGCCAGGCGCTGCATGCGCAGGCGGCGCCGGCGGCGGCGCAGCGACTGGTCCTGCGACACCGGCGGGCCGAAATCCTGGTAGAGCATCTCCAGCTCGTGCAGGGCCTCGGCGGCCGACGTGAAGCGCTCCTGCGGCTTCTTGGCCAGCAGCCGCGACAGCACCGCCCGGATCGGCTGCGGCGGTCCCGGCTCGGGGAAGCTCAGCGGTACCGTCGAGGCGCGCAGCACCACCTCGACCGGGCTGGCGCCGGTGAAGGGCGGCAGGCCGATGATCATGTGGTAGAGGGTCGCGCCGAGCGAATAGAGGTCCGAGCGGTGGTCGGCGGCGTGCGCGTCGCGGCCCTGCTCAGGCGACATGTAGTGCGGGGTCCCCATCAGCGTCCCGGCCTGGGTCGTCTCGGAGGTGGCGCGGTCCTGCGAGTTGACGCGGCTCAGTCCCAGGTCGGCGACCTTGACCACGCCGGCGGCGGTGACCATCAGGTTGTCGGGCTTGATGTCGCGGTGCACGATGCCGTTCATGTGCGCATACGACAGCGCGCGCAGCGTCTGGATGGCGATGTCCAGGGCCTTGGGCAGGCTGATCGGACCCTTGCGCAGCAGGTCCTTGACGGTCTGGCCGTCGACCAGCTCCATGCTGAAGAACATCAGCCCGTCCGCCTCGCCGACATCGTGCACGGCGATCAGGTTGAAATGGTGCAGCTGCCCGGCAGCGCGCGCCTCGCGCAGGAAGCGCTCGCGGAAGGCCGGATCGCCGGCCAGGCGGCGGGTGAGCACCTTGAAGGCGACGTCGCGCTGCACGCTCAGCTGCACCGCGCGGTAGACCTGGCCCATCGCTCCGCTGCCGATCTGCCGGTCGATGCGGTAGCCGGCGATGATGCGTCCGGAGGGGATGGTGTCGCCGACCGTCACCGGGCGGTTGGTGACCGCGCTGTCGGGGATGGTGCGGGCGCTGGCGTCTTCGGCGCTCTCAGTGCCGCCGGCATCAGCCAAGGCCCGGGTGGTGCTGGTGGCGCCGCCCGCGGCGCTCTCGGTCAGCGACACCGTCACCGGCTGGATCTGCGGCGGCGGGGGACGGCGCACGATGTCGGTCATCGACTCGGGGATGGCCGCGACCAGGGGCGCGGACTGGGCGCCGGCGGGCTGGTCGCTGGCGATGTAGGAGGCGTTGTTGGGAGTAGGCTCGGTGGCCACCGCCATGGGCACACCGCGGGGCGGGCACAGCGCGAGGGCCGACTCGAGGACCGCCTCCGGAAGCGCCAGGAGCCGCGCGCGCTCCTCGAGGCTGGCGATCAGCGCCTCACGCGCGCGCGCGGCGGCGTCAGGCGCGACGCTCATGGCTCGTTCCGCATCAGCAGGTAGCAGGCGATCGCGCCGGCGATCGCCGCATTGAGGCTCTCGGTGCCGCCCGGCATCGGCAAGGTCACGCGTTCGGCGCAGGCCGCCAGCAGCTCGGGCGGGATGCCGCGCGCCTCGCCGCCGACCACCAGCCAGCGCCGGCGCCGGGCCAGGCCTTCGGGGGCCAGCCCGTCGCGCACCACCAGGGCGCAACCGGGGGCGTCCCCGGCCGGCAGGGCGATGGCCTGCTCCGGCGTCAGGACGTGGACCTGCAGGCGCGCCAGGGCGCCGGCGGTGGCCTGCACCGTCTTGGCCGACCACGGGTCGGCCGTGCCCAGCAGCGCCACCTGGGCCAGGCCCATCGCCGCGGCGGTGCGCAGCAGCGTGCCGAGGTTGCCCGGATCGGCGACCTCGGCGAGCAGCAGCCCGCCCTGCGCGGCAAGCAGCGGCGTAGGCGTGGGGATCGGGAACACCGCCAGGTAGCCGGATGGGGACGCAGCCTGGCTCAGGCGCTCGAGGATGCGCGCCGACACGGCCGTCGCCGGCGGCCAGCCATCCACAGCGGCACAATCCTCGCGTACCAGCAGATGGGCGGGTTGATGCCCGAGCGCGAGGAAATCCGTGATCGCGCGACGGCCTTCGACGATGAACTGCCCGGCCTCGCGCCGGCCGCGCGCCTCATGGAGGTGGACCAGGCGCTTGACCAGGGGATTTGCAGTCGAGAGCAGGTGCGACACGGCAAGGTCAAGCATAATACCGCGCGTCCCAGCGGCGATAAGCTATACCCCAGCGACGCAGGCTTGTTGACTGCCTTTACGTCTAAGCATAAGGTGCAACACTTGTTGCGGGAAAAACAAAGCGATGCCTTGTCCCTCACCCAACGCTCGGAGGGTTCGATGACCGTGCCGCGTATGTCGCACGTCATCGTGCCTAAAGCGTTCACCATGCTTCCCGCCGATCCGGACAAACGGACGGTGATCGCCACGCTCATCGATGGGCTGATCCGGGCGAAGAAGATCAGCGACGAGCACGCGGTGGGCATCCTCGACGAGACCATGAAGCGCGAATCGGTCGGCTCCACCGGCATCGGCCATGGCATCGCCATCCCGCACTGCCGCACCAGCCTGGTGAAAGAGATCATCTGCGCGTACGGCCACAGCGATGTCGGTCTGGACTTCGACAGCCTCGATGGCGAACCGGTCTTCAGCGTCTTCCTGCTGCTGACCCCGCCCGATCAGAAGGAGCTCCATCTCCAGCTGATGAAGAGTTTCGCCAGCCAGATCCGCAAGGAGCATTTCTGCGAGTTCCTCCACCAGGTGAAGTCCGCACAGGCCCTGGTGGATCTGCTGACCGAATTCGAGACGCGCTGAACGTCGCACGTGGCTGAGATCCTCGTCGATCTGGCGCCCTACCTCGACCCCGCGCGGGTCGTCTTCCTCGACGGCGCGCCGAGCAAGCGCGACGCCCTGCTGCAGATCGCCGAGCTGACCGCCATCGACTTCACGCCCAAGGACCGCGCCGCCTTCGTCCGCGCGATCTTCGACCGCGAGGACGTGACCTCGACCGGGATCGGCAATGGCATCGCCATCCCCCATGCCCGCCTGCCGAGCCTGCCCGGCAGCCTGATCACCGTGGCGGTCTGCACCCAGGGCATCGATTTCGCGGCGCGCGACAACCAGCCGGTACGCATCGTCATCATGATCGCCGCCCGCGACCGCGACCGGGCCGAGCACCTGCGCGTCCTGGCCAGCGTCGCGGCGCGCCTCCAGGACCCCGGCCTGCGCGGCCGCCTGATCGAGGCGCGCAGCGCCCAGACGGTGATGGACATCCTCCGCCAGGGCTAGGCGGCCCGGTTTCCGCCTGGCGCGCCCCTCGGGACGGTCGGTTGCAGGCGGCGATGCCGCCATACACTGCTACGCCCCCGCTCAGTAGGCGGCCACGAGGTCATATGCAGCTCGATCTAGTCGATGCCGGTCCACTCGCCAAGAAGCTGACCATCAGCTACTCGCCCGAAGAGGTGAAGAGCCAGCGTGCCAAGGTCC
>Ga0302314_10003578_pt1 | contig 28610 bp, 33 predicted proteins | sample III_Palsa_N2_3_FD_200533 | JGI IMG/M metagenome (GOLD analysis project Ga0302314, IMG submission 200533) | Peat permafrost microbial communities from Stordalen Mire near Abisko, Sweden - III_Palsa_N2_3 | ecosystem: Environmental > Terrestrial > Soil > Palsa > Peat permafrost | place: Sweden...
CCGGTCTCCAGCACGGTCCGGCCGGGCAGGAACTTGAGCGTTGCGGGATTCGGGGTCTGCTCGGTCTGGATGAACATGGCGTTCCGGTCGGTCTGAAGGTGAAGAAATCTGCCCTGCACGTTGGGACGATTGCGGCCCAAGTCAACCCTTTTGGTGCGGGGTGCAGCTCGTCACATCTTGATTTTCGATCCATCTGGTGCAATTTATAGACCCATCTGGATCGGAGATCGTCATGTGGCAGAATCAGGAGACCGCGGCGATGCTGGGTTTCGGCGCGGTGCGCCCGCAGACGCCGATCTCGTTTCTCGACCGGGTGACGGCGGGCTTTCCCGTGGCGGCGCTCGACCGGGTGTCGCGGACGGTGGCGCCCGACGATAGCGGCTTCCGCTATCGGATCGTGTCCAAGACCACGCTCGCCCGGCGGCAGAAGCAGCATGACAGCCGCCTCTCGCCGGAAGAGAGCGAGCGACTGGTCCGGCTGGCCGATATCTGGGGCGCTGCCCTCGACGTCTGGAAGAGTGCGGAGGCCGCGCGGGCCTTTCTGTTCCGGCCGCATGCGATGCTCGACGGGCGCTTGCCGATCGACGTCGTGCTGCAGGCCGAGGTCGGCGCGCGCATCGTCAGGGACATTCTGGGCCGGCTGCAATTCGGGTCGGCCGCTTGACGGCACAGCGGCTCGATCGTGTCCTGACCGCTTATCGGCTGGGCGACCCGGACGGCGCCCATCCAATCTTCGATGCCACCGGGTCGAAGCTCTATCCGGGCCGCTGGAACACGCCGGCCAGCCCGATGATCTATACGAGCGAGCATTACTCGACCGCGATGCTGGAAAAGCTGGTGCATGGCAGCGGCAGCCTGCCGCCCAACCAGCATTTCATCACGATCACGATCCCGAACGGTGCGTCCTACGAGTTGCTCGACGAGTCGCGGCTACCGGGCTGGGCGGACGCCACCTGCCGGGATGCCAAGACCTATGGCGAGGCCTGGTGCCTGGCCCGGCGATCGTTGCTGCTGATCGTGCCCAGCGTCGTCGCCCGGCCCGAGCACAACATCCTGATCAACCCCGATCATCCGGAGTTTCCGGCCATCACGATCTCGCTGCACCGGCCGGTCTGGTGGGACTCGAGGCTTTATCCGTAGTTGCCAATCTCACACCCGTGAATTGCTTTCCGGGTGTATCGGTCGCATGCTGAAAGAAAAACGTCACAGGGAGAAAACGATGGACAAGACGGCATTCAGTCAACGCTTGCGCAGCGAAGGCTATGTCGAGGGCGATGCCAAGTTCCTGGAACCGGGCATGGTCAATCCCGAACATGATCATCCGTTCGATGTTTGCGGCCTGGTGCTGGATGGCGAGATCGCGCTGACGATCGATGGGCGGGAGACGCCGTACCGCGCCGGCCAAGTCTTCACCATGGCGGCCGGGTGTGCCCATGCCGAAAAGATCGGCGCCACCGGCGTGCGCTACGTCATCGGCCGGCGGCACCCGTGTCCGGAATCCTGAGTCTCTAGGGCCCCATCTGGTCGGCCGGTGGCAGATAGCCCGTCGGCGGAACCACGGGCACGTCGGTGCGGTCTTCGCCCAGCGGCCGCTGCAGGTAAACCAGATCCAGCCAGCGGCCGAACTTGATGCCGACATGGACCGCTTGGCCCACGGTGCGGAAGCCCATGCGCGTGTGCAGGCGGAGCGAACCCGCGTTGCCGCTGTCGCCGACGCCGGCCATCATCTGGCGATAGCCCAGGTCCGTGCAGATGCGGATGACGTCGCCCAGCAGCGCCGAGCCGATGCCCTTGTTCAAATGCCGCTCGTCGACATAGATCGAATCCTGCACCGTGAAGCGATAGGCCGAGCGCGCGTGATAGGGGCTGACATAGCAATAGCCGACGATCCGCCCGTCGAGCTCGGCCAAGCGCCAGGGCAGCCCGCGGGCGCGGATATTGTCGTGGCGGCGGATCATCTCCTCGACCGACGGCGGGATCTCCTCGAAGCTGCCATAGCCGGTCTGGACGTGATGGGCATAGATCGCGGTGACGGCGGCCATGTCGGCCACGGTCGCATCGCGGAGCGTGATGTCGCTCATGGGGTCTCCTTCGGTTTGGAAATCAGGGCCAGGGCGGCGGCGCCGATCAGGATCAGGCTGGCGGCCCATTGCGTGGGTGCCGGCCGCTCGCCGTCGATCGCGCCCCCCAGCGCCAGGGCGATGACCGGGCAGACATAGGCGTAGCCGGCGACGGCCGTGGCCGACCATTGCCGCAGCAGCGCCAGATAGAGCGTGAATCCCACGATCGTGCTGAGCAGCACCAGGAGTGCCCAGTTCAAGAGGGCCGCCGGCGCCAGGAACCGGTCCCACGTATCGGCGCGCCACGGCTCCAGCAGGGCGGACAGGCTCAGCAGCAGCGCCCCGCCGACCAAGCTGTGCCAGGCGGCCATGCCGACCGGTGACAGGGTCGCGGGCAGCGCCTTCATCCGGACCGTGCCGAGGCCATAACAGGCAGCGCCCAGCGCGATCGCGCCGAGGCCGGCGGGGGCGGCACCTAGGCGCGGGTCCGACGTCAGGCTCAGCAGGGCCAGACCGGCGGCGCCCAGGATCAGCGCCGCGACCTGGGCCGGACGCGGGCGGCGGCCGGCGAAGATCAGCACCGCCAGCGGCACGGTGGCGAGATTGACCGTCGCCGCCAGGCCCGATGGCACGCGGGCGGCACCCCAGGCCATCAGGCCGTAATTGGCGGCGATCATCAGCACGGCGCCGGGTGCCAGCAGCCGCGGCCCCGGCGGGCGCGGGCAGCCGCCCGCCAGCCACAGCACCAACCCGCCGGCCAGAAAGCGGCTGGCGACGAACAGCAGCGGCGGCACTTGCGCCACGCCATGCTTGAGCGGTAGCCAGGTCGCCCCCCAGCACAGGCACAGCAGCGCGAAGCCGATCGGCGCCCAGGGTTTGACCGGAGCCATAGTTTCGCTGATGCTCGATTTGGCTGAAATGCTCATGAAGCGAGGGTGTCTGGAAATGTTGCGGCGCGCAAACCAGGATTTCTGGTGGTCAGAGCATGAGTTTTTCTAACGCTCTGCCGCCACTCGGCGGCTTGCGCGCGTTCGAGGCCGCGGCCCGGCGCCAGAGCTTCGTCGCGGCGGCCGACGAACTGGGGGTGACGCCGGGTGCGGTCAGCCAGCAGGTCAAGGCGCTGGAGGCGCGGCTGGGCTTGGCCCTGTTCGAGCGTCGGCCCCAGGCGCTGGTGCTGACCGCCGCCGGCCGCGACTATGCCCCGGCGTTGAAGGCGGCATTCGAGGCGATCGCGGCGGCGACGCGCCGGCTGGTGCCGCCCGACGACCGCACGCGGCTCGCCTGCGCGGTGCCGGCCAGTTTCGCGACATTCTGGCTGCTGCCGCGGCTCAGCCGGTTCGAGGCGGCGCACCCGCGGATCGAGCTCGCGATCCTGAACGCCAGCCGCCGGGCCGCCGCCGGCATGGATGGTGCCGATGCCGCGATCCGCCAGGGCCGCGCCGGCTGGGGCGATCTCGCCTGCGTCTATCTGTTCACCGAGGCGCTGGTGCCGGTCGCCAGCCCTGCGCTGCCGCTGCCGGCCGAGACGCCCTTGGACGGTGCCACGCTGCTGACGGCGGAGACGGCACCCGAGCTCTGGGACGGCTGGTCCGCCGCCATGGATCGCCCATTGCGGCCGCGCCGACGCCTTAGCCTCGCCGATGATGGCTTGGTGATCCAGGCGGCCTTGAACGGCCTGGGCGTGGCGCTGGTCGACCGGCACCTGATCGAGCCGGCGTTGCGCGAGGGCAAGCTGGTGCTGCTCGACGACCGTCCGCCCTGGCGGCCCGGCACGGCCTGGTACCTGGTCCATGGGCCGCGGACCCGACCGCTCGATGCGTTTAGCGCCTGGCTATTGCAGGAGACGGCGGGGCCGATGCCATGAGTGCCGGCTTCGTGGCATGATGCGCCGGACATCCAGTCTGGAGGACCGCGGCATGTACGCTCTTTCAACCCGACGTCAAATGATCACCGCCGGCGTCCTCGTCGCAGCCGGTCTGGCAGCGCGGCCGTCGAGCGGACAGGCGGCGCCGGAAGACGGGATCTCCCACGCCGCGGAATCGATCCATCAGGAGCCGCTGTTCACGGCCGGCCGCAAGCGTCTGTTCAACGCGTTGATCGACGCCCGGCAATTCGACAAGGTCATCGCATTGAGCGGCGTGCTGCAAACCATGAAACAGGCGCCGAAGCCGGCGGAGATCAGCCGGCACGTCGGCGGCGCGTTCGTGCTGTTCGGCGGCTATGTCACCGGCCGGCAGATCGAGATCGTTCCGGACGGCCTGATCGTCCAAGCCTGGCGCGCCGCCAGCTGGAACCCGGGGATCTATTCGATCGCCCGGTTCGAGCTCGTCGACCATGGATCGGGTGCGAAGATCATCTTCGACCATACCGGCTTCCCGGTCGGCGCCGCCGACCATCTGGCGGCCGGCTGGTATGCCAACTACTGGGACCCGCTGCAGAAATTATTGGCGTCCTAACGCTTCGTCCGCGTGAAGAACGAGACGATCAGCCCGAACAGCATCATTGCCGCCAGGTTGGGCACGATGGTGACCGGGGTGAAATGGGCTCTGGCGGCGCGCGAGAGCGGCACGACCGCGAATTCCATCACGGTGAAGATGACCGGCCCGGCGGCAAGGCCGGCCAGGACCCAGTGGCGCCGGAGCGGTTTGAAGCGGCCGACGACGCCGACGAACAGGGCGGCGATGACGATCGACATGGCGCCTTGCAGTGCCAGGCCCAGCAGCGCCGACGGCCAGCCGCCCTTGAAGGCGGCGCGGCCCTCGACGCCGGTGGCGATGGCCCGCAGGATGATGATCGGGTCGACCCAATTGATCAGCGCCGCGGCGCCGATATCGACCAGGCCCGCGACCAGGCCGCCGACGATGATCTTCAGGCCGGGATGCATGGTCGAAATCAGGTCAGGATGTCGATCTGGAGATCGGTCAGGCTGCCGGGCACGATGGTCAGCGGCACGCGCAGCCGGCCGATCAGCTTGCTCGACAGCGCCGAGATCAACGGGCCGGGCCCGGTATCGCTGATGGCGGCGGCCAGCACCAGGATCGAGATGGTCGGGTCCTCGTCGATCAGCGCCAGCAGTTCGTCATGGACCAGGCCTTCGCGGATATGGACGACCGGCGTGGTGCCAGTCAGCGCCGCCACCGTATCGGCATGGCGGCCGACCAGTTCCTCGGCCTCGGCCCGCGATTCCTCGCGCATCAGGCTTTCGAGCGCCATCCAGGTCTGGCGATCCGGCGGCTCCATGACATGGAGCAGTGCCACCCGGCCGCCGGTGCGCCGCGCGCGCAGGGCCGCATAGCGCAGCGCCACGCGCAGTTCCGGGCTGTCGTCGACGACAACCAGAAAGACGCGCTCATGCGGGGCGGTGGCGGGCTCGACCATGGGGCTCAGGCGTTCCGGAACATGAATGTGGCGCCCCATCCTGCCATCGCCGCCATGGCGACCGCAACGAGGCCGTAGAGCAGCGACCGGTTCTGGGCGAAGTCGTTGATGTCGGCCTCGAGTCCGGTCTGGGAAATGATCAGCGGCGTGGTCTGGGCCGCCACGATGTCGCCCTTGCGCATCAGAAACACCTGGATCGAATAGGTGCCGGTCGGCACCGTCGCCGGGAAATCCAGGCTGGCGCGGAACAGCTTGTCGCCCAGGAAATTGACCGTGCCCGGCTGCTTGTCATAGAAGCCGCCGCGCTGCTGCTCTTCGATCAGGGCGGCGCGGAATTCGGTGATGTCGGCGGGTTTGGCCTTCTCGGCCGGGTTGAGCTTCAGATTGTCGATGCCGATCTCGTGCACCTGGCGCAGGTTGGCCGGCACGATGTCGGCGACCGGCTTGTTCGCCAGCACGGCATAAAAGCTCGGCACATTGTCGAAGGCGACGCTGCGGGTGTTGAGCCAGATGCCGGCGACCCGGCTCTTGCGCCGGACCACGGTCTCGCCCTCCGGCCCGCGCACGACCACGACGATGTCGCCGCCGCCCTCGATCGCGCCGAACAGCACGACCGAGGTCCCGGTGAAGCCGGTGGTGATCGCGACCAGATGGCTGGTCAGATCGGCGACCAGCTGCTGCGCCCGGGCGGCACCGGGCAGCGCCAGCAGCAGGGCCATGGCGAGCGCCAGCAGCAGCCGCCGGATCATTCGCGCACCACGATCGAATAGCGCGAATCCGGCGGCACGGTCAGATCGACCAGCAGCTTGGCGCCGACCGCCAGGATCAACAGCGCCAGCAGCACGCGCAGATATTCGCCCCTGAGCTTGGCGCCGTAGCGGGCGCCATATTGCACGCCGACGACGCCACCCAGCAGCATGATGAGGGCCAACAGCGCATCGACCGTCTGGTTGGTCAGCGCCTGCAACACGGTGACGCTGGCGGCGATGAACACGGTCTGCAGCAGCGAGGTGCCGGGCACGACGCTGGTCGGCATGCCCAGCACATAGATCATCGCCGGCACGATCAGGAAGCCGCCGCCGATGCCCAGGATCGCCGACAGCACGCCGATGCCGAAGCCCAGGCCCAGCGGCAGCAGCGCGCTGATATAGAGCTTCGAGCGGCGGAAGCGGACCTTGAACGGCAGCCCGTGGAACCAGGTGTGCTGATGCAGCCGCCGCCGCCGCGCGCCCGGCTGGCGCGCACGCACGATGGCGCCGACGCTCTCGATCATCATCAGCGTGCCGAGCGTGCCCAGCAGCAGCACGTAGCTGAGGCTGATCACCAGGTCGATCTGGCCCAGGCGCCGCAGCAGGGTGAACAGGGCGACACCCGCGGCCGAGCCGACGAAGCCGCCGGCGCTCAGCACCGCGCCCATCTTGAAATCGACGTTGCCGCGTTTCCAATGGGTCAGCACGCCCGACAGCGACGCGCCGACCAGCTGGTTGGCCGAGGAGGCGACCGCGACCGCCTGGGGCACGCCGATGAAGATCAGCAGCGGCGTCAGCAGAAAGCCGCCGCCGACGCCGAAAATGCCCGAAATGAAGCCCACGCACAGGCCGAGCGCCAGCAGGACGAAAACATCCTGGGTAACTGCGGCGATGGGCAGATAGACGTCCATGGGCTAAGGGACGGCAATAGGGGATGGGAACGGTGCCGTCCGAAAACGAACCGATCCAACAGCTTACGCCGTGATTTTCCGGGGCAAAAGTGCGGCCAGGCCGCAACACGGGAGATGCGGCGCCGTCACGGCAAAAAAGTCACAGAGAGTTTTGCCCTCGCCCATAAATGGGAGAGGGCGTTTACCGCTTGCCGCGCCCGTCCACCGGCCAGATCGCGACCAGCCTGTCGCCTTCCATGACATGGAACACGTCGTGCAGGTTGACGGTCGGGTCGCAATGGGGCGTCACCAGTTCGATGCGGGCGCCCAAACCCGGCCGGGGCCCGACCGGGAACAGCTTGCCGTGCTCGTCGCCGAACAGCTGGTAGCGGCTCGCCGGATCGACGCCGGAGGCCACCTCGGGCAAGGGCCCGTCGGTCGCGAAGCATTTGATGCCGCCGTCGGTCGTGACCCAGCCTTCGACATTGGTGCTGACCACCGCGGTCTGGACCAGCAGCGCCACCTCGAACGGCGGGCTGTTCAGCCCGTCGCTGAGCGCGTTGCAGTAGTCCACATCCATGAAGACGTAGGAACCCGCCTGCAGCTCGGTGAAGACATGGCCGTCCGGGTCCAGGTCGTGGGTGCCGGTGCCGGCGCCGGTGACGATCTCGAACGGCGTGCCCTGGCCCTGGGCGGCCTCGACCAGATGGGCGATGGTGTGGCACAGCGCGGCGGCGGCTTCCGTGCGCCGCGCGCGCTCGGGAATATGCTGCAGGTTGCCGGCATAGGATTGCAGCCCGCGCAGGCGCAGGTTCGGCGCGTCCCCGACCAAGAGCGCCAGCGCCAGCAGCTCGGCATGGCTTGCCGCCCCGGTACGGTTATAGCCGGCGCCGTAATCGACCAGCACGTCCAGCGGATGGCCCAAGGCCGCCGCGGCCAGGTCCAGCTCGGCAATGTTGCGCGGATGATCGACCACGATCATGACGCCGCCGGGGCCGGCCTGGCCGGCGAGCTTGATCAGCCGGGCGATCTTGCTGGGCGTGACCGCCGGCGAGGTGATCAGCACGCCCGGAATGCCGGCGCCGACCATGATCTCGGCCTCGCCCAGCGTGACGCAGCAGACGCCCAAGGCGCCGGCCGCGACCTGCAGCCGGGCGATCTCGATCGACTTATGGGTCTTGCTGTGCGGGCGCAATCCCACTTTGCGGGTGGCGGCGAATTCGGCCATGCGGGCGATGTTGCGCAGCAGCGCCGGCCGCTCGATCAGCAGCGCCGGCGTGTCGAGCAGCGCGCGGCCGCCGGCGATACCGATCAGGGCTTGGTTCGGATGGCTCATGCCTTCAATCCCAGGGCGGAGAGATCCGGCACGGGGCGCATCAGCTTCGGCCGGGTCTGGAACGCCCGCTCGATCGCCAGCGCTGCCGCCAGCACCTGGGCGTCGCCGCGGCGCTTGCCCACGATCTGGATGCCGAACGGCAGACCCTTGTGATCGACGCCGCAGGGCAGCGCCACGATCGGATGGCCGGTCAAGGTCAGCCCATAGGTCAGCGCGATCCAGTGGAAATAATGCTTGAGCGGCGCGCCGTTGATCTCGGTCGGATGCCATTCGGCATGGGGGAACGGGCTGACCGCGCCGGTCGGGCAGATCAGCAGGTCGACGTCGTTGAACAAGGCCTGGAACCGGCGGTAAAGCCGGGTCTGTTCGACATGGGCGCGGGCATGGTCGGCCAGGCTGAAGCCCTGGGCCTGCTCCAGATTGGCGCGCACCGGCAGCTGCAGCAGCTCGCGATGCTTTTCCGCCATGGCGCGCTGGCCGGCCTCGAAGCTTTCGGCACGCAGCACGGCAAAGGTCTGGTCGGCATCGCCCAGGTCCGGATCGCGTTCGACCGAACTCTGGAACAGGTCGGCGAACAGCCCGCAGCGCTCGTGGAAGATGGCGCGGATGTCGTCATCGACCAGAGCGAAGCCTAGGTCCTCGGACACGGCGATCTTGAGGCCGGCCAGATCGACCTCGGGCAGGGGGAAGAAATCGCGCGGGTTGCTGGCATAGGACAGCGGATCGATGCCGTCCTCGCGGGCGATGGCCGACAGCAGCAGGGCCGCGTCGGCGACGCTGCGGCCCATCGGCCCGTCGACCGACAGGGGCGAGTAGCCGAGCAGCCGCCGATCGGATGGGATCAGGCCCGGCGACGGGCGGAACCCGACCACGCCGCAGAAGGCCGCGGGCGTGCGCAGGCTGCCGCCCATGTCGGAACCGGTCGCGAGCGGCATCATGCCGGCCGCCAGCGCCGCGGCCGAACCGCCGGATGAGCCCGCGGGGGTCAGGTGCGGCGCGAACGGGTTGCCGGTGGCGCCATAGACGCCGTTGCGCGTGTTGGCGCCGGCGCCGAATTCCGGTGTATTGGTCTTGGCGAAGACGATGCCGCCGGCCTTGCGCACGGCCGCGACGGTGGTCTCGTCGCGGGTCGGAATATGGTCCTTGAAGATGAGCGAGCCCCAGGTCGAGCGCAGGCCCTTGGTCTCGCTCAGATCCTTGATGCCGACCGGCAACCCGTGCAGCGGACCCAGATCCTCGCCGCGCAGCACTTGGCGCTCGGCCTCGCGCGCGGCGGTCCTGGCGCCGTCGATGTCGAGGGCCACCACCGCGTTGACGGTCGGATTGACCGCCTCGATCCGCGCCAGGCAATCGTCCAGCAGCTCGACCGGCGAGATCTCCTTGGTGCCGATCAGGCGGCGAAGATCGACGGCACTACGATCACTGAGACTGGTCATCAGGCGGGCTCCCCGGTTTTGCGCGGGAAACAATCCCGGCGGACGCGGGGAAGCGCAAGTGCGGAATTAGGGATGCAATGTCTTCGGCAGGGCCGCCGCTTCCTCGGGCGTCAGCTTGGTGATCGACTTCACGAACAGCGGCGTCTTGAAGCCGTGCCCGTCGGAGACGAACAGGTCGAGGTCGATCGGGCTGCAGACCATGTCGCCGCCGCGGGCGATGTTGACCAGATGCACGTCGGCCATCAGCAATTCACTGGAGCCGCCGTTCAGATCCAGGCGATAGACGTCGCTGTTGTCGACGCCCAGATACAGCACATCCTTGGTGGGCGCGCGCCAGCCGCCGTTCCAGCGGGTCAGCGAAAAGCAATGGCGGGCAGGCTTGGCCGCCGGCGGATCGGATTGCGCGAGCGTGGCGGTCGCATCCAGTCCCAAGAGGATCAGGCTCGCCACGACGGGCAGCAGCAATCTCATGTTCGGGGTCATGGGGCCTCTCCCGGCGGACGATCTCGATCAGTAAACAACCCGGGCGGCGGTTTTATTCCGCCCGTTTCAAATGGCCGTGAATCACCAGCCGGCCTTCGAGCGGATCCATCAGCCCGTTCACCTGGCGCACCGCATGGGGCAGGCGATCGTCGAACACCAAGAGCTGGTTGAACTCGGCCGGGACCAGGTCATAGAAGGACGAGCCGGCCATGGCGGCACCGCCGGCGATCGACTGTCCGAGCGCGCTGGGTTTCAGGATCACGGTCTCGCCGCCGGAAAAGCGCCGCTCGCGCCAGCGGGTCAGCGAATAGACATAGCCGAAATGGCCGTTGAGCGCGTCGTTGTGCAGCTCCTGCCGGCAGCCGTCGATATAGAGCGACAGATAGGCATCGGACGGGATGCAGCCGAGGTTGGTCCGCGTCCAGGCCGACAGGTGATTGAAGAAGCCGTTCATCAGCGGCAGCGGGATCACCTTGCGCGGCAGCGTGCGCAGATAGGTGTAGAGGTCCGGCACGTGCCAGTAATTCCAGATCTGGTGGGTATCGGTGCCGTGGGCGGTCGGGTTGCCGAAATGCGCCTCGATCGCGGCCCGCATGGCCGGCGCCTCGGCGAAGAAGTCCGGGACCACCAGATGTCCGGCGGCCACGACCAGATCGCTCGGATGCGCCGACGCCGTGGCGGCCGCCGGTCGGGGTTTGGCCTTAAGGCGCGTCGGCCCGTTGGTGCCCATCCAGGGGCCGGGCTTGAAATGGGGCGCCTTCTGCGGGCCATTTCCGTCCGGGTTCCGCTCCGTCATTGCCTGCCCCTAGTCTCAACCAGTCCGGCGCGGATAATGGTCGCGCCCGCCCCTCGACCGCAAGGGGCACGGCACCCCATGGTTTCGTCCGACGAAAACCCGTAAGCTCTCTCATCATTAGAGTCCAAACGGCAAGCGGAACGCACATGGACGGGCGGAATCTCAGTAACCAGCCGCGGATCGACGCGGCGGAAATCCTCGACGGCATTCGGGAATGGGTCGAAATCGAGACCCCGTCGACCGACGGCGCCGCGGTCAATGGCCTGTCGCTTCTGATCGAGCGGCAATTCGCCGATCTCGACGCCGACGTCACCCGGGTGCCGGGTCGCGACGGCTTCGGCGACCATCTCTTGTTCCAGGCGCCGTGGGGCGATCCGGGCGCCAAGGGTATCCTGGTCGTCTGCCATATGGACACGGTCTGGCAGCACGGCACGCTCGAGCGTCGGCCGGTGACGCGCGAGGGCGACAAGGTGTTCGGCCCCGGCATCTACGACATGAAGGGCGGCGCCTACCTCGCCTATTACGCCTATCGCCACCTGATCCGCACCGGCCGGCGCACGGCGCTGCCCGTGCGCTTCCTGTTCGTCTCGGACGAAGAGGTCGGCAGCGGCACGTCCCGCACGCTGATCGAGGCCGAGGCGGCGCGTGCCAAATATGCGCTGGTGATGGAGCCGGGACGCAACGTCGGCGGCAAGATCAATTGCTGCGTCACCACGCGCAAGGCGGTCGGCCGCTTCGTCGTCACCGCCCATGGCGTCTCGTCCCATGCCGGCACCAATCATGAGCAGGGCCGCAACGCCATGCGCGAGCTGGCGCGGCAGATCCTGGTGCTGGAAGACCTGACCGACTATGCCCGCGGCATCACGGTCAACGTCGGCGTGGTCAGCGCCGGCCATCACGGCTTTGCCAATGTCGTTCCCGACAAGGCGACCGCAGAGGTCGATTTCCGCTGCCCGGATGCGGCGGCGGCGGCCGAGATCGAGACCAAGGTGCGCGCCCTGACCCCGGTCGGTGCGGATATCAGGCTGGAGATCGAGGGCGGCATCAACCGCCCGGCCTACGAGCGCGATGACGGTGTCGCCATGCTCTACGCCCAAGCGTCGGCGATCGCGCGCGACATGGGTTTCGACCTGCCCGAGGTTTCGACCGGCGGCGGCAGCGACGGCAATTTCACCGCGGCGAAGGGCGTGCCGACGCTGGACGGGTTGGGCGTGTGCGGCGCGGGGGCCCATGCCGCCCATGAGCATCTGCTCTATTCTTCGCTCGAGCCCAGGACCGAACTGCTGCTGCGCCTGATGGAAAGCCTCGCCTGATGAAATTCACCGGTACCCAGTCCTATGTCGCGACCGACGATCTCAAGATCGCGGTCAATGCCGCGGTGACGCTCGGCCGGCCGCTGCTGATCAAGGGCGAGCCCGGCACCGGCAAGACGATTCTGGCCGAAGAAGTGGCCGGAGCATTGGGGCGCCAGCTGATCTCCTGGCACGTCAAATCGACGACCAAGGCGCAGCAGGGGCTCTATGAATATGACGCGGTTTCACGCCTGCGCGACAGCCAACTGGGCGATGCCAAGGTCCAGGACATCGGCAATTACATCGTCAAGGGCAAGCTGTGGGAGGCGTTCGAGGCCGATGTCGCCCCGGTGCTGCTGATCGACGAGATCGACAAGGCCGACATCGAGTTTCCGAACGATCTGCTGCTCGAGATCGACCGGATGGAATTCTACGTCTACGAGACGCGCCAGACGATCAAGGCCAAGCACCGGCCGATCATCATCATCACGTCGAACAACGAGAAGGAACTGCCGGACGCGTTCCTGCGCCGCTGCTTCTTCCATTACATCCGCTTCCCGGATCGCGAGACGATGGAGGCGATCGTCGCCGTGCATTATCCGGGCATCAAGCAGGACCTGGTGCGCGACGCCTTGAGCGTGTTCTACGAGGTGCGCGACGTGCAGGGCCTGAAGAAAAAGCCCTCGACCTCGGAACTGCTCGACTGGCTGAAGCTGCTGATGGCCGAGGATATTTCGCCCGAGGTCTTGCGCGACAAGGACCCGACCAAGCTGATCCCGCCGCTGCATGGCGCGCTCTTGAAGAACGAGCAGGACGTGCATCTGTTCGAGCGCCTGGCCTTCCTCAATCGGCGCCAGCAGCGGTGATTGGGCGGCGTAAAGTCCTTCTCCGCCCTTCAGGGGGCAGAAGGATTTAGGATGAGGCGGGTGGTGCCGCTGGCGTGCTGTTTCCCAATGGCGTTTTTTGCTGGAGCGACCCACCTCACCCCGGCCCTCTCCCCCCTGAAGGGCGGAGAGGGAGAAGAGCGCCACAGGCACGACACGCAGGGGAGGGAGTAAATGTTCATCGATTTCTTCCTGCGTCTGCGCGCGGCCGGGGTGCCGGTGTCGCTGCGCGAGTTCCTGACGCTGCAGGCGGCGATGCAAGCCGGCCTGGCCGAGTACGGCATCGAGAATTTCTACTATCTGGCCCGCGCGGCGCTGGTGAAGGACGAACGCTTTCTCGACCGGTTCGACCAGGTGTTCGGCCAATGCTTCAAGGGCCTGATCGCCGAGGGCGCCGGCGAGGAGCTGGCCGCCCCCGTCGACCTGCCCGACGAATGGCTGAAGAAGCTCGCCGAAAAATACCTGACCGAGGCAGAGAAGGCCGAGATCCAGGCGCTCGGTGGCTGGGACAAGCTGATGGAGACGCTGCGCCAGCGGCTGGATGAGCAGCAGGGCCGGCACCAGGGCGGCTCGAAATGGATCGGCACCGCCGGCACCTCGCCGTTCGGTGCCTATGGCTATAATCCCGAGGGCGTGCGCATCGGCCAGCACGAAAGCCGCCACCGCAGGGCGGTCAAGGTCTGGGACAAGCGCGAGTTCAAGAACCTGGCCGGCGACGTCGAACTGGGCACCCGCAACATCAAGGTCGCCCTGCGTCGGCTGCGTCGTTTCGCGCGCGAGGGGGCGGCGAGCGAGCTCGACATGGCCGGCACGATCGGCGCCACTGCACGCAATGCCGGATATCTGGACCTCAAGATGGTGCCGGAGCGGCATAATGCCGTGAAGGTGCTGCTGTGCCTCGATATCGGCGGCTCGATGGATGATCATGTCCGCCTGTGCGAAGAGCTGTTCTCGGCGGTCAAATCCGAGTTCAAGCATCTGGAACAGGTCTATTTCCACAATTGTCCTTACGACAGAATGTGGCGCCACGCCTCGTTCCGCCCGGCCCATGCGGTGCCGGTCATGGACATGATCCATAAGTATGATTCCAGCTGGAAGCTGATCTTCGTCGGCGACGCCAGCATGAGCCCGTACGAGCTGAAGCAGCCGGGTGGCGCCATCTCAGACTGGAATCAGGAGTCCGGCGAGGTCTGGCTGAAGCGCCTGCTTGACGCCTACCCCAAGGCGGTCTGGCTCAACCCGGTGCCGGAGCCCTATTGGCGCTCGACCATGAGCATCGGGTTGGTCGAACAGGCGATGGACGGCCGGATGTTCCCGCTGACCATCGACGGGCTCGACCGGGCGATGCATCGGTTGATGCGCTGATCCGGGTTCGTTTGCGCGCTTTGACCGCGATGTCGATGAAACCGCCTGTGACAAAGTCGAAATTCTGCTGTTGCACGCCGAGCCTAGAGTGCCCGCACTGGCACTAGGTGCGGAGCGATGAACCATGGCGACCACGGCTCGGCCTGAACCGCAGTCAAGACCAACGGCACGACGTCTGGCGGAGCTCCGCGCCTGGATCGAGGTGCTGCGCGACGAGTTGGAACGCCGGCTCTATCGCGGCGATCCGACCCTTACGCCGGCCGAGCGGCGGGCGCTGCTGTCGCTGTGCCGGATGGACGGATGACCGGCACCTGCGGGGCCGCACCCATCGGCAGATAACCCAGCAGCCGCGGATCGTCGAACACCTCGATCTGCCGGCGGAACGCCGTGAAGCCCGAGCGCAGGTAGAATTCCGGCGCCGCCGGATGGTCGAGCGTGCAGGTATGGACCCAGAAGCGCCGGATCGGCTGCGACCAAGCCCGCTCCAGCGCCCGGTTCATCAGCCAGCGGCCGGCGCCGGTGCCGATCAATTCGTCGGCGACACCGAAAAAGCTCAACTCGCCCACGCCGGCTTGGCGGAAATCCAGCTGCAGCAGCCCCAGATCCTCGCCGTCCCGGGTCAGCGCATAGGTCTCCATCCCGGGATCGAGCAGTTCGGCGGTCAGGGTCGCGTCGGCCATGCGCAGGCGCGAGGACCAGAGGTAGGCCTCGCCGACCCGGCGGAACAGGGCCCGGAACCAGACGAGGTCCGGCCGCTCGACGCGCTTCAGGTCGAACCCGGCCTCGGCCGGCGGATCGGGCCGCAGCGTGGGGCGCTGATGCATTTCCAGGGAGGTCACGACCGCGGCGATCTTGCCGGCCGGCACGTCCGAATAGCCATTGGGGAGAATCATGAGGGATCTGCCTTCAAACAAAAACCGGCGCCGCCTGGGGAGGCGGCGCCGGTCTTGGCGCGGCGCTAGAGGCGGTTTGGCGCCTCAGGCGGCGTTGGAGCTGTGACCCTTGGGCCGGACATAGGCAAGCGCCGCATGTTCCTGGCAATAGGGCTTGCCCGACTTGGCGCGCGCATCGCAGAAATGGAAGCCCTTTTCGCCAGGATGGCCGATCGGCCAGGAGCAGCTGGGCCCGGTCATCTCGACCACTTTCTGCGCCGGCTTCACGCGCGGCTTGCCGGTCAGCTTCACCGGCGACGGTCGCGGCGTCAGCGACAGGCGATGCGCCTTGCCAACCACCGAATTCTTGGTCACTCCCAGCCGACGGCCGATTTCCGCCGTCGAGAAGCCCTCGCTCCAAAGCTTGGAAAGGTTTTCGATCCGATCCTGCGTCCAGATGTTTTCCATCGAGTCCCCACCACTGGATAAGGTAGCTGATACCGCCATCCCCTACGAGATATAGTAGCAGAACGACTCGGAGACGCAAACCCTATCCTGCGTCGGCGGCGAAGATTCATCACTAGATGTGGTGTTCAGCCGATGCTGCACAGATGGTCCGGACCGATGTCCAGATGGAAATGGTCGTGGTGCAGCTTGTTGGTCGCGGGCGTCAGCACCACCGAGAAATATCGGCAGGCCCCCGACGCCACGGCATGCAGGAACCTGCCGTGCGGACCGCCGTCGGTCCAGTCTTTTTCGATATCGATCTTGCTGCCGTCGGCCAGGGTCCAGCCCGCCAGGTCGATCGCGCGGCCCAGCGCGTGCTGGCTCAAAACATGCCTGGAACTGGCTTCAACCCTACAGGAATAGGCCCCGAGGTTGCGTTCCGAAACCACCGGTTTTCCCAGGATTTTGAGGGCGTTCGGCTCGACCACCTCGCTCTCGAATCGCATCAGCACATCGCCCAATTGGCAGCTCATGGTGGCCGGTTGGTTCCAGCGAATCGAGAGGCCATAGGCGCGAATCGGCGTATCGATCTGACAGCCTCCGGCGGAGACCGGCACCACCGGGATCTGGTAACTCATGTCATGGGCGTTGAGGTCTCTGAGACAGGCCTGGCCGGAGGCGACTCGGGGGGCGGGCGCCGGAGGCGGCACCGGTGTCGCGGCACAGGCGGCGAGCAAAACCAGCGCGATCAGCGCCAGCCCACGTCCGAATGTGCCGATCAACATCTTGTGCATGACGCTCCCGCGCGGGCGGCCTCGATAGAACTGGGCAAAGCGTCGGGCGCGCACTAGTCTCGGGCCGCCGGTTCACCCCTATCGATCAGCAGAGCCATGCCATCGCAATCCCCCGCTGTGAAGCCCCTCGACGCCGTTTTCGGCGGCGCCAAGGTCCTAGTCGCGGGGGGACTCGGGTTTATCGGATCCACGCTGGCAATTCGCCTGCTGCGACTCGGGGCCGAGGTCACGATCGTCGATAGTCTCGACCCGGACTATGGTGGGAATTTCGCCAATATCGCCGGCCATGAGCCGCGACTCGGCGTTTTGGTCGCCGACCTGCGCGATCGGGAGCGGCTGCCGGAGCTGGTCCGCGGCTGCCGGTTCGTCTTCAACATGGCGGCGCAGACCGGCCACGTCGATTCGATGCGCCGGCCGGTCAATGATCTGGAGATCAATGCCGCCGCCCCGCTGATGCTGCTGGAGGCGATCCGGGCCGAATGCCCGGACGCGATCGTGGTCTATGGCTCGACCCGCCAGATCTATGGCCGGCCGGATTACCTGCCGGTCGACGAGAAGCACCCGCTGCGTCCGGTCGACGTCAATGGCGTCTCCAAGCAGGCCGGCGAAGGTTTCCACACGCTCTATCACCATGTCTATGGCCTGAAGACCGCGATCCTACGCCTGACCAACACCTATGGCCCGCGCATGCGCATCCGCGACGCGCGCCAGACCTTCGTCGGCATCTGGCTGCGCCGGGTGCTGGAGGGCGACCGGTTCGAGGTCTGGGGCGGCGCGCAGCAGCGCGATCTCGCCTTCGTCGACGATGTGGTCGATGCGGCCCTGCTGGCGGCGGCCACGCCGGCCGCCCATGGCGGCATCTTCAACATCGGCGGGGCGCCGCCGTTGAGCCTGCTCGATCTGGCGAACGCGACGATCGCGGCCAACGGCGGCGGCGGCTTCGACCTCAAGGAATTCCCGGCCGAGCGCAAGAGCATCGACATCGGCGACTATTGGGCCGACGACAGCCTGTTCCGCCGCACCACCGGCTGGGCGCCCCAGGTCGATCTCGCGACCGGCCTGAAGCGTTCGGTCGAGTATTACCGGGCGAATCTCGACAAGTATCTGTAACTCGCTCCATCGTGGGGTGATGAAAGGCCCGACAGCATGATCCCCCAGACCGACCCCAAGGCCGCCTATCTCGAACAGCAGGCGGAGATCGATGCCGCCATCGCCCGCCAGCTGGCGAGCGGCTGGTACATCCTGGGCCAGGAGGTTGCGGGGTTCGAGGCCGAGTTCGCGGCGTTCATCGGCACGACCCACGGCATCGGCTGCGCCAACGGCACCGACGCGCTGGTGCTCGCGCTCAAAGGCCTCGGCATCGGTGCCGGCGACAAGGTCGCGACCGTCTCGCACACGGCCGTCGCCACCGTGGTCGCGGTCGAGCTTGCCGGTGCCCAGCCGGTGCTGATCGACATCGACCCGCTGACCTACACCATGGACCCGGCGGCGCTCGAAGCGGCGTTCGCGGCGCATCCGGACATCAAGGTGGTGATCCCGGTACATCTCTATGGCCAGCCGGCCGACCTGCCGGCGATCCTGGCGATCGCCCGCCGCCATGGCGCCAAGCTGATCGAGGATTGCGCCCAGGCCCATGGCGCCAAGCTCGACGGCCGCACGCTCGGCACCTGGGGCGACGTCGCCTGCTTCAGCCTCTATCCGACCAAGAACCTGGGTGCCTTGGGCGATGGCGGCGTGATCGCGACCGACGATGGCAAGCTCGCGACCGACCTGAAGGCGCTCCGGCAATATGGCTGGTATCAGCATTACATCAGCGACCTCGCCGGCATGAACAGCCGGCTGGACGAGCTGCAGGCGGCGATCCTGCGCGTGAAGCTGACCGCGCTTGCCCGCTGGAACGCCCGCCGCCGCGCCATCGCGGCCGCCTATGACGCGGGCTTGGCCGGCAGCGGGCTCGTGCTGCCGCAGGTCCGGGCCGGGGCCGAGCATGTCTATCACCAGTACGCCGTGCGCGCGCCCGACCGCGACGGGCTGAAGGCGCGCCTGCGCGAGCGCGGCGTCGCCAGCAACATCCATTACCCGGTGCCGGTCCACTGCCAAGCGGCCTATCGGGATCGGTTGATCCTCGGCCCAGCCGGGCTGCGCGAGACCGAACAGGCGGCGCGGGAAGTCCTGAGCCTGCCGATGTATCCGCAATTGGGCGACGAGGCGGTCGCCCATGTCATCGCGGCGGTGCTGAAGGGTTAGGCGGCGCTCGCCGCCGTGCGGCGCCAGGCGAAGAAGCCCAGGCCGGCGACGCCGCTCACGACCGAGGCGAAGCCGAACGCCACGATGGTCGGGCCGGTGCCGACCAGATCGAACAGCGCCGGTGCGGCCAGATAGGCCGCGAACATGCCCGCGAATTCGACGCACATCTGCATGCGATAGACCTGCGCCAGCCGGTAGGGCGGAAAACAGGTCTGCAATAGATGCAGCATCGACAGGTCGCCGAGCGGTCCGTTGATCGCGGCGAAGGCGGCGGCGGCGATCAGCCAGGTCTGGCCGTGCCCGAGCGGCAACGCCAGGATGCCCAGCCCGAACACGATCCGGGATGCGACCAGCCGCACGGCCGGCTTGCCCGGTCCCATGCTGGCCAGGATCAGGTTGGCCGCGACGTTGCCGACGCCATAGGCCGTCATCATCAGGCTATAGCTCGTCAGTGGGTCGGCGCTGGTTTCGCGCAGATACAGCACCATGCCCAGCAGGAAGCCGACGGCCCAGGTGCCGTTCGCAACGAAACTGGAAATGAGGCCGTAGATCACGACCGGGTGCCCGCGCACCGCGCGGAAGCCGCCGATCAGGCTGTCGATGATGGCGGCGGCGCCACGCTCGGGCCGATGGGGCGGCTCTACCGCCAGCCGGCGTGTCACCGCACGGACAGCGAGGGCCGACAGCAGAAAGGTCGCGGCCGTCACGGTGAAGAATTGCCCGGTCGGCAGGATGCCGTTCACCAGCGCGATCAGGCTGGGTCCGGCGATGCGGGCCATGCGCTTGGTCGCGTCGAACAGCCCGTTGGTCGCATGGCGCAGCACCGGATCGGGGGCCAGTGTCGGCAGGGTTGCTTGCAGCGAGGGATCGAAGCTGGCGGTCATCAGCGAGACCGCGCCCGCGATCGCGACCAGCAGCGGCAGGCTCATGGCATGAAACAGCTCGGCGACCGATAGAACCAACACCAGTGCCGCCCGCATCAGATCCGCCGCGATCATGGTCGTGCCATGGCGCCAGCGGTCGGTGACGACGCCGCCGAACAGCCCGCCGGCGAGCAAGCCTCCGGACTGCAGGGCCGACAGATAGCCGGTGTCATTGCCGATCAAGTCGGCGGCGACCCAGACGACCGCCACCATGTAGAATTGCGCACCGGTCGCGGCGAGCACTTGGCCGGTCCAGAGCAACGCGATCGGTCGGTGGACGAGGGGCTTCAGGACGAACATGGGCCGGACGCTCGCGAGGCTATTGCGAGTCGTTATCATGCCCCGCACGACGACGGCGAACCATCCACGTCTACGCCAGTCCGGGTTGCGAAATCGGCGGGGGCGGTAGTCTTATACCGGGCGTCTGAATTCCGGACTCGTCCGAATTTCAGACGGTCGCTCAGGCGCCGCGTGGGCCGCGTCCGCGGCCTTGAGGCTACGCGTCGTTCGGCGCGCGCTCGCCGTCGCTCGCGATACCAGCTGCCCGAAGTCAAGACTTCAGGCGGTTGGTATTACGCCCGGAACATCACGAAAATGCCGCTCGAGATCAGCGCGATGCCGGCCCAATGCTGCCAGGTCAGCGGCTCGCGCCACAGCACATGGGCGAGGATGGCGAGGATGCCGTAGCTGATCGAGACGCTGGGATAGGCCAACGACACCGGGATCTTCTTGATCGCGACGATATAGGTCAGCGCCGACAGGAAATAGATGCCGAAACCGCAGATGGTCCAGGGCGACAGGAACTGCGCCAGGCCCTCGCCCGAACTCTCGGCGCCGGTCTTCAGCACCAGCTGGCCCGCGACGCCGAGCGCGATCGCCATTGCCAGCCAGAGATAGGGCGCCATCAGGCGCGCTTCGCCAGTTTGCGCGCGGGCTTGGCCGCGGCATCGGAGCGCCAGGCCTCGCGCACGATGAATTGCGGCTTGCGGTTGGCGGTCAGGAACATGCGGCCGAGATACTCGCCGACGATGCCGAGGATCATCAGCTGCACGCCCGACAACAGCAGCACCGCCGCCATGATCGAGCCCCAGCCGCGCGGCGTCGCCTGCATCACGACCGCCTCGATCGTGACGAAGATGGCGGCGACCCCGCCCAGCACGCTCAACCCCATGCCGGTGAGCGTCGAGATGCGAAGCGGCATGACCGAGAAATTGACGAACATGTTCATCCACAGGCGCACGAGCTTGCGGATCGTGTAGTTGCTGCGGCCCATGGCGCGCGGCAGGTGCAGCACCTCGACCTTTTCGATGCGCTGGGTCACCTGCAGGATCAGGCCGTCGATATAGGCGAACGGCCCGTCATAGGCCAGGATCTGGCTGACCAGGAACCGGCTCATGCAGCGGAAGCTCGAGAGATACAGGCCCTTGGGCTTGTCCAGCAGCACGTCGGCGACGCGGTTGGTGAAATGGCTGCCCCAGTTGCGCCAGGCCGCGTGTTCCTTGCTCTGGTACCAGGTATAGACCACGTCGGCGCCGGTCGCCTGGGCATGGCCCAACAGCTTCAGCACTTCCGACGGCGGGTTCTGCAGATCGTCGTCCATGGTGATGACGTGGCGACCGCGGGCCTGGTGCAGCCCGGCCATCACGGCATTGTGTTCGCCGAAATTCCGGGCCAGATCGACCAGGGTCAGCGGAATCTTCACGGTCGGCAGCAGCGCGCGGCACACGGCCAGGCTGTTGTCCGGACTGCCGTCGACGACCAGGATGACCTCGACCCCGCCGGGCACGTCCAGCCCCTCGATCGCGGCGACCAGGCTCGCAACCGTGTCGGCGCCGTTATAGACCGGCACGACGATGCTGAGGGCCGGGCCGTCGGTGGTCGGGATCGCGTCGTTCACATCGTCAGCCATGCTTGATCGCCACTGCCAGGACCGAACCGCCGAACGGCAGCGCGATCCCGCATCGCAAGAGGGAATTCTCGAGCCGCATCACGGCCCGGAACAGGAATTCGATCGGCGCCGGGAACGGCATCACGTCGCTGGCCGCTCCTTCCGTCTTCATCAGTTTACGGCGCAGCACCATCAGCGGAAAGAGCAGGCTGTTCCAATAGCTGGTGCGCACCTCGGCAAAGCCCGCCGCGCGCAGCACGGCCGCCAGCCGCCGGCGCGTATAGCGCCGGGCGGTATGGACCGCGCGGTCGTGGGCCGAGAACATCCAATCATAGGCCGGCAGGTTCAACACCAGCACGCCGCCCGGCGCCAGGCAGCGATGGAGATCGGCCAAGGCCTGGTCCTGATCGACCGAGCGATGGCACAGCACGTCGGCGCTGAAGATGGCGCCCAGGCTCGCGGCCCGGAACGGCAATTGGTTGATCGAGGCGACGGCGACCGGCACCTGCGCCCGCGCCGCCGTCAGTTCGGCTGCGACCGGCTCGAAATCCATGCCGACCCGATCCAGGCCCGGCACGGCCCGGCCGAGCTTGGCCAGGAACCCGCCGGTGCCGCAGCCGGCATCCAGCACGCGCAAATCCGCGCGCGCCCGCGAGGTCCGCGCAAAGACGGTCAGCAGGTTGGCGTGAAGCCCTCGAAACCACCACATCCGTTCTTCGACGGCGTGCATCTTCTCGTATTCGATGCGATCCATGGGTGAGTGCCAAGCCTATAAAACCGACGTCATGCCCGGGCTTGACCCGGGCATCCACGTCTCGCCGAATGAGCCCTCTTGGTGGGAGATCTCATGGCCGTACCACGTGGATGGCCGGGTCGAGCCCGGCCATGACGGTGTGGGGGTTATTGAGCGGTATCGCTATCCTCGGCCGCCTTTTCGGCGGCCTGAACGATCTCGCGGCGGTCGAGCACGATGGACAAGAGTGCCCCCAGCCGCTCGACCCGGAACACTTCCTTGCCGGGCAGCGCGTTGTTGCAATTGTCCTTGGTGAAGGCGATGAAGAAATCCGCCTTGTCCCGGTCGTCGGTGAACACGAAATTGTCCGGGAAGAAATAGTCGGCCGAAATCGGCGGGCCGCAGACCGCGACGGTGAAGTCATGGTCCTCGAACTCGGCGCCGTATTCGGTCTCCAGATAGTTGGTCAGGCCCTTGACCGCCTCGGCGTAGGAATTGCCCCAATAGTCGGTCTTGAACAGGCTCTGGGCGCCGTCCACGCCGCCGACCAGCCCGTTGTAATAGACGTATTGGTCCGGGTGCAGCACGAACATGATCGCGACATGGCCCAGGCCATAGACGACGAGCATGCCGCTGAGCGTGTGGCGCCAGCGGAAATTCCTCAGCCGCTCGACGACGGCGTCGAGCACCAGGGCAGCCGCGACCGCGAGCGGCGGCAGCACGAAGATGAAATGGCGCATGCCGTCGAACAGCACGGCCTTGATGTAGACGGCATAGGCGATCGGGAACAGGGTCGCGATCGCGATCACGCCATACTGCAGGCTGCGCACGCGGTCCGGGCCGCCGCGGCGCCGGGCCTGTTCGAACAAGGCGGCCGGCACGGTGGCCGCGGCCAGCACCAGGGTCAGTTCCGGCAGGGCCAGCACGACATGGGTCGGCAGATATTCCCACGGCAGGTCGGTCGCCGGGAAATATTGTCCGGCGAACAGGGTCGTGAACGGGAAGGTGACATGGCTGAAATAATCGAGCGCCGTCAGCGGATGCTCGATCGGGCTCTGCTGGGCCCAAGGCCAGAACAGGAGCATGACCGCGTAGGACAGCAGCAGCATCGGCATCAGCACGCGCCAGCTGGCGGCCCAGAGCTCGCGCAGCACCAGAACCGCGTCGCGGGTTTCGATCGCGCGCCAGGCGCAATAGAGCAGGCCGGTGAGGCCGGCATAGCCGAAGAACAACAGCCCGCCGACGCGCACGCCCAGGGACAGGCCGATGACGATGCCCAGCTTCACGACCAGGCTCCAGGCCGGCCGCGGCAGCACCGGCACGATGCGGGCCATGTAATAGACCGACCAGATGCCGGCGACCGCGAAGGGAATGTCCTTCGGGTTGTTGAACATCTGGCCGTAGTAGTTGGGGATGGTCAGCAGCAGCAGCGCCGACAGGAAGCCCGCGCGCGGGCCGGCCATGAAGCGGCCCAATTTCCAGGCGCCGACGATGCCGGTGACGCCGACCAGGCCGTTCAGCAGATGCCGCGTCTCGTAGGTGCCGAACGGCGAGACCTTGTTGATGAAGGCCGCCGTCATGTCGAACGCGGCGCCGTAATTATAGAGATTGAGCCAATGGAGCGACCGGTTGTCCTGGAACCAGGACAGGTAGTAATCCATCACGAACACGCCATACCAATTATGGACGTCCTCGTCCCAGGTGATGCCGTAGTCGTGGAACGTGCCGATCACCAAGCCGATGCTGCCCAGCACCAGCAGCAACGTGGCCAGGTCCCAGCTGGGCGCGAAGCGGCGCCGGCCGGCCTTGACCTGGGTGAATTCGATGGCGGTCACCCCGGTCACGCCTTGATCGACGGCGGGGGCACGAAAAGTGCGTCGTTCACGAAAACATTGCTCCGCAGATCTTCATGTCATCCGGCCGCGATTGGGTTGCTCATGCCTACAACGCCACAGCGCGGTGACTTATTTCCTAACGATCTTCCCAAACCCGCTTATAGCATGAGGATTGGCCTGAAACGGCAGCGTTTCGAGCATGCCGTGGCCGCACTTTACCGTGAGATGCCATGTCCGACCGCACTCTGATCCGTACGATCGAAGAAGCCTCCTTCGGCGCCTGGCCGGCGCTCGCCCAGGTACTCGACGACGGCTGGGTCCTGCGCTTCGCCGAGGGGCATAGCAAGCGGGCGAATTCGGTGAACGGCGTCTATCCGAGCCACGGCGATGTCGACGCCAAGATCGCCCGGGCCGAGGGCTGGTTCCGCGACCGCGGGCTGCCGGCGGTGTTCCGGGTGACGCCCTTGGCCGAACCTGCCGACCTGGTCGATCGATTGGCGGCGCTCGGGTACGAGGCGCATGAGACGTCGCGGGCGCTCTACCAGCCGGATTTGGCTTCGATCGGACCGGCGGCACTCGAAGCCGGCATCACGCTCCGGCTCGATCCGACACCCGGCGACGGCTGGCTCGATGCCTATTTGGCGCTGTCGCCGCTGGAGCCCCGCAAGGCGGCGACGCTCCGGCGTATGCTGGATCTGATCGTGCCCCGCGCCTGTTTCGGCTGGCTGCATCAGGACGGCCAACCGCTGGCCGCGGCCTTTGTCGTGGTGCAGGGCGGGCTGATGGGGACCTATGACGTGGTCACGGCGCCGGCGGCCCGGCGGCGCGGGCTGATGCGCTCGCTGCTGGGATCGCTCACCGGCTGGGCGGTTGCCGAGGCTGGTGCGCAGTCGGGAGAGATCTTCGTCGTGGCAACGAACACCCCGGCCGTGACCCTCTACGAGGGGCTTGGGTATCGCGAGCTCTATCGCTACCACTATCGGATCAAGGCCGGGTGAGGGCGCGGCCAAACCCTCCCCCGCGAAAGGCGGGAGAGGGACGAGGTTACTCGGCCGGTTGGGCTTCCGGTTCCTGCTCGTGCTGCTCATGGCCGCGGCCATGGTCGCCATGGCTGTTGCCATGACCATGGTCGTTGCCCTGATGCTCGGCATGCTGCTGCGGCGGCGGCTGGGTGTGCTGCACGCTCGCTTCCGCCTGCTCGGGCTGGTCGCCTTCGCCGGTGTCGGCCGGCGTGGTCGGCCGGAAATGCTGCGGGCCTTCGCCGTTGGCATTCATCACCCGGAAATAATGTTCGGCATGCTGGTACAGGTTCTCGGCGGCGATCCGGTCGCCCGCCGAAGCGGCCTCGCGGGCCAGCGCCACATAGCGCTCGAACACCTGATAGGCATTTCCGCGAATTTTGAGACCCGGACCATTGCTGTCGAAGGTCTGGGAACGATGGGGAGTACGCGGGCGTCCGCCGTTGTTACCGCCGCCGCCACCGCCTCCTCCGCCACCATTCATGTTGCCGGGATTGTTGTTACTGCGGCCGCGCGACCGTTTGTTGGGACCTGATCTCATGGCACCTGGATACGGCTAATGGCTAAAATCTCTTGATCGGATGACGGGCTCGCCGGAACGGACCGCGCAATTTGGCGCAGCGGGTTCATCGAGGCGGTTTGGGCTGGGGCAATCCTGGCGCCATCAGCCTCGGAAGTGTGCCCGTCGAGTTCGACCCTAGACGGTGATGCCGCGCATTCCAACCTTTATTTTCGCTGGGCGGCCGGTTTGCCGAGTACGACGGCCCGCGGAATTCCGCCGAGATCGACCCGCTGCTCCCGCAGAACCAGACCAGCGGCCTGCCCAAACCGCGCGACATCATCGGCCTGGCCCTGGCCGACCTCGAACACGACATGGCCGCCGGGCCGCAGCAGCCGGGCCGTCTCGGGTGCCAGCAGGCGATAGGGATCGAGCCCGTCCGCGCCGCCGACGAGCGCCGTCAGCGGATCATGCTCGCGTACTTCCGGCTCCAACCCGGCGATGTCGCCGGCCGGGATATAGGGCGGGTTCGAGACGATCAGATCGACCGGACCGGCAAGCGCGTTCGCCCAATCGCCGACGATGAACCGCGCCCGATCGGCGAAGCCCAGCTGCCGGGCATTGCCGGCCGCGACCCGTGCCGCCGCCTCCGACCGATCGACGCCGAGGCCGGTGGCATTGGGAAGCTCACTCAGCAGCGCCAGCAGCAGACAGCCCGTTCCGGTTCCGAAATCGATGATGCTGAGCTTGGATTTTTTGTCGGCAAGGCACTCCAGCGCCGCCTCGACGATCGTCTCGCTGTCGGGCCTTGGATCGAGCGTTGCCGGCGTGACGGTGAAATTGAGCGACCAGAATTCACGGGACCCCAGGATGCGCGCCACCGGCTCGCGCGCGACGCGGCGAGCGACCAAATGCTGGAACGCGGCGACCGTGGCGGCGTCGATCGCGTGCTCCGGATAGGCCATGATCCGCGTCGGCGTGAGGCCGCTCGCATGGCCCAGCAGCAGCCGCGCCTCGCGCGTCGGCGCTTCGATCCCCGCCGCCTGCAGCCGGGCGGCAGCCGCCTGGATCAGCGCGCCGATCACTCCATGTCGGCGAGCTTCGCCGCCTGATCCTCGGCGATCAGCGCCTCGATGATTTCGTCGAGCGCTTCGCCGGCCATGACCTTCTCGATCTTGTAGAGCGTCAGGTTGATGCGGTGATCGGTCACGCGGCCTTGCGGAAAATTATAGGTGCGGATGCGCTCCGAGCGGTCGCCGGTGCCGACCTGGCTCTTGCGATCGGCGGCACGGGCATCGTCCAGCGCCTGGCGTTCGCGGTCGTAGAGCCGCGCGCGCAGCACTTTGAGCGCCTTGGCCTTGTTCTTGTGCTGGGACTTCTCGTCCTGCTGGATCACGACCAGGCCGGTCGGGATATGGGTCAGGCGCACGGCGCTGTCGGTGGTATTGACCGACTGGCCGCCGGGGCCGCTGGAGCGATAGACGTCGATCCGGAGATCCTTGTCCTCGATCTGGATATCGACTTCCTCCGCCTCCGGCAGCACGGCCACGGTCGCGGCCGAGGTATGGATGCGGCCTTGGGTCTCGGTTGCCGGCACGCGCTGCACGCGATGGACGCCCGACTCGAACTTCAGGCGGGCAAACACGCTGCGGCCCGAAATCTCGGCGGTCGCTTCCTTGAAGCCGCCGGCGCTGCCTTCGGAGATGTTCATGGTCTCGAAGCGCCAGCCATGCTGGTCGGCATAGCGCTGGTACATGCGGAACAGGTCGGCCGCGAACAGGGCGGCCTCTTCACCGCCGGTGCCGCCGCGCACTTCCAGGATAGCGTTCTTGTCGTCGGCCGCGTCCTTGGGCAGCAGCATGACCTGGACCGCTCGCTCCAAGAGCGGGATCTTGTCCTTCAAGGCCAGGAATTCTTCCTCGGCCATCGCCTTCAACTCCGGATCGGAATTGTCGGTGACCATCTGGGCCAGGTTGGCGATCTCGTCGCGGGCCGCGTTCAGCTCGCCGATCGCGCCGACGATCGGCTCCAGATCGCTGAATTCCTTGGAAAATTTCGGAATGTCGCTGGAATCGACATTGCCGGCCAGCATGTCGCGCAGCTCGTCATAGCGGACGGTCAGGCGATGGAGCTTATGGTCGAGGGAGGAGCGGTCCATGGCGATCAGACCAGCGCTTTCAGGCGCTCGGCGACGCTTGCCAGCGGAATCTCTTCCTGGCTGCCGGCATCGAGGTCGCGGAACGTCACGGCGCCGCGCGCCAGCTCGTCCTCGCCCAGCACCAGCGCCACGCGCGCTTCGATCTTGTTGGCGCGCTTCATGCGCTTGCCGGCATTGCCGCTATAGCCCAGATCGACGACATGGCCGGCGCCGCGCAGGCGCTGGGTCAGCTTCAGCGCCTCCAGCTCCGCCGCCTCGCCGATCGGGATGACCGCGATCGGCCGTGTGGGCGCCGGCGGCTCGGCGATCAGCATGGCCAGACGTTCGATGCCGCCGGCCCAACCGACCGCCGGCAGTTCCGGGCCGCCCATCATGCCCATCAGGCCGTCGTAGCGGCCGCCGCCCAGCACGGTGCCCTGGGCGCCGAGCTCGGTCGTAATGAACTCGAACGCGGTGTGGCAATAGTAATCCAGGCCGCGCACCAAGCGCGGGTTCAGCTCATAGGCGATGCCGAGCGCGTCGAGCC
>Ga0302314_10003579_pt1 | contig 28608 bp, 21 predicted proteins | sample III_Palsa_N2_3_FD_200533 | JGI IMG/M metagenome (GOLD analysis project Ga0302314, IMG submission 200533) | Peat permafrost microbial communities from Stordalen Mire near Abisko, Sweden - III_Palsa_N2_3 | ecosystem: Environmental > Terrestrial > Soil > Palsa > Peat permafrost | place: Sweden...
CTCGACGACGGCGGCGACGCCACCCTGCTCTGCGTGCTGGGTCCCAAGGCCGAGAAGGACCCCTCGGTGCTCGATCACCCGAACAACGAGGAAGAAGAAGCGCTCTACGCGACGATGAAGCGCTATCTGAAGGAAAAGCCGGGCTTCTATTCGGCGATCCGCGACTCGATCAAGGGCGTCTCCGAAGAGACCACGACGGGCGTGCACCGGCTCTACCAGATGGCCGAGCGCGGCGAACTGCCGTTCCCCGCGATCAACGTCAACGACAGCGTCACCAAGTCGAAGTTCGACAACCTCTACGGCTGCCGTGAAAGCCTGGTCGACGCCATCCGCCGCGGCACCGACGTGATGCTGGCCGGCAAGGTGGCGGTGGTCTGCGGCTACGGCGATGTCGGCAAGGGCTCGGCCGCCTCGCTGCGCCAAGGCGGCGCCCGCGTGATCGTCACCGAGATCGACCCGATCTGCGCCCTGCAGGCGGCGATGGAAGGCTACCAGGTCCAGACCCTGGAGGACGTCGTCTCGGGCGCCGACATCTTCGTCACCACGACCGGCAACAAGGATGTCATCCGTCTCGAGCACATGCGCGAGATGAAGAACAACGCCATCGTCTGCAACATCGGCCACTTCGACAGCGAAATTCAGATCGCGGCCCTGCGCAACTACAAGTGGGACGAGATCAAGCCGCAGGTCCACCACGTCGAATTCCCGGACGGCAAGAAGATCATCGTGCTTTCCGAAGGGCGCCTGGTGAACCTCGGCAACGCCACCGGCCACCCCAGCTTCGTGATGAGCGCCAGCTTCACCAACCAGACCCTGGCCCAGATCGAGCTGTGGACCAGGGGCGCCAGCTACGGCACCTCCGTCCACGTGCTGCCCAAGCACCTCGACGAGAAGGTCGCCATGCTGCACCTGGCCAAGCTCGGCGCGAAGCTGACCACCCTCTCCAAGGACCAGGCCGATTACATCGGCGTGCCGGAACAAGGCCCGTTCAAGCCGGACCACTACCGGTATTAGCGGCTCAACCCGTCACCCCGGACGAAGCCCCGGGACCTGTTCCGGGGGCGGAGATCCGGGGCCGGACGGGCCGTTACCGAGCTGGATATCGTTTATGAACCGGCGCGTCCGGCCCAGGCTCTGCGCGGCGGTCGCCGCTTGGCGGGGGTGACGGATTCGATCAGCGCCCTGAGATCACTCTCGCGGCCAGCGGCGGAGCGCTCGTAAGCGCGGTTCCGCCGGACTGGACGTTGGCGAAATCCGGCGCGCCGCGACCGTGGTCGAAGCCGGCCATCGCGGCGGCGAAGCGGCCGGTGACCGTCGTCGGCGCCGCGCTCGTCACGGTGACGAAGGTCCCGCCCTGGCTGTCCGTAGCCAGGTGGAATTGGCTGGTGGCGTAGGTCCCGATCAGTGTCAGGTGCGCGATCTTGGCGCCGTCGGTGACGGTCAGGGTTCCGCTCGTCCCGGACTGCGCCCAGCTCACCGTCTCGCCGCCGGAGAAGACGAAGCCGCGCAGGTCGACCTGTCGGTTCGGCGTGCCGAGGCCCGAAATCGCCGCGCCGAAGGCGGCGAGGTTGGCCAGTTGCAGGTCGCCCGACGCGCCGTTGAAGCGCACCACCTGCCCCGCCGCCGCCGCGCCGAGGATGACCGCTTCGCCGCCGTTGATGATCAGGCCGTCCAAGATCGCGGCGGTCGACGCGACGGTCAGCGTGCCGCCCGAGAGCCTGGCGCCCAGGACCGCGCCGGACACCACCACCTCCTGGCCGCCGCTCCGCACGATCGCGCCGCTGGTTTCGAGCACCGCGCCAACTTCCAGCGTCACGCCGCTGACGACCGTGACGGCGGCTTCCGCGCCAACCGTGAGGGTGACGCCGCTGGCGATCACGGCGCCGGGGAGCAGCAGCGTTCCGCCGCTGGAGACCGTGGTCCCGCTCTCGAGGCCGCCCACGCGCAACAGCTCGGTCCCGCCGGCAAGCACCTTGGTCCCGCTCGCCAGGCCGTCGCTGGAGACGTACTCGCGGCCGCCGCTGCTGACGACCGTGCCCGAGCCCTTGCCGCCGACCCCGATGGTCTGGAATCCGCCGGCGCTGACGACGGTCGCCGAGGCGACGCCGCCGCTGGAGACGTAGTCGCTGGCGCCTTTGCTGACCACGGTCGCCGACGCGGTTCCGCCGCTGGAGACGTATTCCTGCCCGCCGAAGCTGACGACGGTCCCGGTCGTGGCGCCGCCGTTGTAGACGCCTTCGATCCCGCCGCTGCGAACGAGGGTCCCGGACGGCTGTCCGCCGCTGTCGACGTACTGGGCGCCGTGAACCCGGATCAGGGTCCCCGACGCGACCCCGCCGTTCAGCACATATTGGACGCTGCCCGACCCGCTCAAGATGGACCCAACCGCGACGCCGCCGCTGGAGATGTACTCGGTCCCGCCCCTGATCAAGCTCCCTGAGGTGACCCCGCCACTCTCGATGATGACGATGCCGGCTGTGTCCAGATGGGTGGCCGAAGCCAGACCGCCGCTGTCCACGTATTCAAGGCCGCCGGAACTCACGACCGCGGCGAATGTGTCGAGGATCGCGCCGCTGAGCAGGGTGACGCCGCTCAGCACGTCCTCGGACGGCTCGACGCCGACGGTGAAGATCGTGCCGTGGCCGATCGGCGGCCCGGCCAACATCAGCGCTCCGCCACCCGAGATCGCGGTCCCGCTCTCGACGCCGCCGACCCACATCATTTCGATGCCGCCCGGCGACACCACGGTCCCGCTGGCGACGCCGCCGCTGAGCACGTCCTCGCGCCCGCCGCTGCCGATCACCGACCCCGACGCCCCGCCGCCCGCCTCGACCATCGCGACGCCGCCGCCGCTGACCACCAACCCCGAGGCGACGCCGCCGGACCACAGCACCTCGATCCCGCCCGACATCACGTCGGTCCCGCTGACGAAGCCGCCGCTGGAGACGACTTCGCGCCCGCCGCTGCTGAGCACCGAGCCCGAGGTCTTGCCGCCCGCCTCGACCACCGCGACGCCGCCGCGGCTCACCACGGTCGCCGACGCCAGGCCGCCGGACAGGATGTCGAGCCGTTCGCCCGCGGACAGCGTCAGCCCGCTGCTGACGACGCCGGAGGTGACCGAGATGGTGGGCATGGCGACGCCCTCGTGGGCAGGCAGCCGATCGCTGCGGGACGGCGACTCGAATCTGCCTGTCATTTACGCTGATTCGAACCGCCCAGCGCGGCGAGGCAGAGCGCCGCACGCGCCCCTCGCCTAGGGTGGTTGACTAAAGCCCGGCCGTCAGCCGATGGGATGCGCGGCGGCGAGCAGCGCCGGGGCAGATCGCCCGGACTCGGCGGTCGGGACGAAGCGGCCGCCGCTGGCGCCAAAGCCGGCCATGGCGGCGACGAACGGCAACACGGCGGGGGAACTCGTCTTCTGCGGATCGACCACAGTCGTGCCGCCGTCGCCGTCGCTGCTGGTGGTGAAGGTCGAGCCCGAATAGTCGCCGATCAGCTCGATGTGCGCGGTGTGGGTCCCGTCGGTGAGGGTCAGCACGCCGCCGGTGTCGGACCCGTTGTCGACATAGCTCGCCGTCGTGGTGCCGCTGGTGAACCCGATATCGCGCAGATCGAGCGACGTGCCCCCGGTCAGCGAGAAGCCGCTGATGGAGCCGGTGTAGGCCTGCGACTTCGCCAGCTGCAGCACGCCGCTGGACCCGGTGAAGGCGACGGCCTCGTTGAAGGTTGACCCCAGCTCCAGCGTCCCGCCAGCGATGATCGCCTTACCGGCGCCGAAGACGCCGCCATCGATCTCCATCGTGCCGCCGGCGACCTCGATGGTGGCGAAGTTCACCAACGCGCCTCCCACGACGACATCCGCGTCCGGATCGGTCGCGTCACCCGCCTGTAGCGTACCCTTGGTGATTGTCACGGCGCCGAGGTTCGAACTTCCGGTCAGCGTCCAGTTCCCGGAGTCCCGCTCGTAAAGCGTGGCGGCGTAGAAGAGGTCCACTTCGCCTTCCCCTTGAAGCACAACGGTTTGTGCGGAGGCATCGGCCTCGACCGCTCCGGTCTTGAGGATCAGTTCGGTGGCGCCGAGTCCCCCCGCAACCGTGCCGGCGTTGACGACCGTTCCGCTTACGTCGACCAACCCCGAGATTGTGGCGTCCGCTTCGTTTGTGAGCGTGCCGCCGCCGCCAATCTCAACCTCACCGGAGATTGTGGCGCCGGTTTTGTTTACGAGTGTACCGCCATCCGCCATATCGATTGCGACGCGGCTCGCCTCGATGTCCCCCGCGTTCGTAATGAGCGCGGTCGCGCCGTACGTGGAGATTGCGTCACGGCTATCGTTGCCTTGGACGCTGATGAGGCCGTTGTTGACGATCGTGCCCGCGCCGTAGATGCCAGTGCCATCCGCGACAATTGTTCCGGTCCGATCATTGGTGAGTTTGCTGTCGGCGGAAACGCGCACGCCGCGATACCGCGACTGGATCGACCCGGCGTTCTCAAACGACGCCTTGTCGAGCGCCACCCCAACCACGTTAAAATAGTTGTTAGAACGGGTTTCCGCGCTGATCTGGCCGCTAACGAGGTTGGTGAACGAGCCGTCGGAGACGTAGACGCCCTCAAACGTGCCCCGGATCTTGCCGGCGTTGGTGAACGCCCCTGCGCTCCTCGCTGCGACCCCGATCTCTCCGCTGACGCGACCGCCCGCAAGGTTGGAGAACCGGGCGCCAGAAGAGATATCGATCGCATAATTCGATATCCCGCCGATGATCGCGCCACTGTTGATGACGGCTCCCGAGCCGCTGTCGAGGACGGCAGTCGCTGACGGTTGGCCCGCGGACGCGATTGTCCCGGCGTTGGAAAGATCGCCGCCCCGCTGGAGCTCGACTTCGCCGGCAATTCTCGCGCCTCTGGCGTTGGTGACATTGCCTCTTTGCTGAAGATCGACGCCAGCTGTCCCCGCAATAGTCGCGCCGCTGGCGTTGATGACAGTGCCTCCACCACGCAGCTTCACAGCGGTTGAACCGAATAGCGCCCCGGCGATCGAGCCGTGGTTGATCACGGTTCCGGAGCGTCCGGTAATATCGACGCCGTAGACTTGGCCCGAGATCGTCCCATGCTTGTCGTTCGTGACCTCCCCACCCTGCGTCAGCAGGACACCGTTCGAGGTCCTTCCCACAATGTCGCCGGCATTGGAGACCTGACCCAGACCGCCGCGGATGTGCACGCCCATGGCGCCGATGATCGCGCCGTTGGCCCAGTTGACGATCGTGCCACCCTTGTAGAGCACCGCTGCGCCGGCCGCCGCGCCCAGGAGCACGCCGCCATTCGTGATGGTCCCGGCAGCGCCGGCGATGAAGACGCCGCCCGCGCCGTAGATGGCGCCGCCGCTCCAATTCGTCACTTGGCCGCCGGCGAGCAACTGCACGCCGGGTCCGACCGGCGCGCTGGTGATGCCGCTATTGATGACGGTCCCAGCCGCGCCGGCAACGGAGACACCCGCGCGTTGCCCTCCGGAGCTGCCCGCGACGAAGGTGTCCGTTCCCTCGATTGTCGCGCCCTTACGGTTCGTGAGGCCGCCGCCGTTACCCAGCACGACGCCGGAGCCGGACGCCCCGGCGATGGCCCCGGCGTTGGTGACCGTGCTGCGCGATTGCAGGTCGACGCCGGCGGCAAAGCCGTCGATCGTTCCGGCGTTGCCCAGCCGCCAGAACGCGCCCGTGGCCCCGTCTACGCCGTCGCCGGCGCTCGTCGCGATCGTGGTTCCGGCCTCGACGTAGAACGGGTTGCCGCCGGGCGTCAGTACGTAGGTCGAGCTCTGATCGCCGATCACAGTGTCGGGGCGGAGCCGAGCGACACCGACCGAAAGCTGCTTTTGCATTGAGGCCATCTCAACCGCGGGCCGACACGCCCCGGTTCATACTTGCACGCCCCTCGACGGGTGTCGCGCGCCGACGGCTAGCCGTACATCGGCCGGGCGTAGACCGCTCCGGCGTAGGCCGCTCGGGCGCCGGCGTCCCGCGCCGCCAGGCTCTGCATCAGCTGCGCCAGCCGCGGATAGGGCTCGCGCAGCTCGGCGTGCTCGACCGCGAGGACGAGCGCTTCCAACGTCTGCCGTGGCGCTCCGCGTCTTCGCATCGCATCGCCTCTGACCAACCGGCCGCGGCGCGACCGGTGTCAGTTTGACGCATGCAGGATTCGCGCCAGAGGCGAGAAGTTCAGCGACCGGCGCCTGCCGACCCGGCGGCGGCGATGAGGGGTTGATTGCGCCCTGACACGCCGCTTGAGGCCGGCGAAAGCTCGACCCCGCTCTGGCCGGTGAAGCCCGCGACCGCCTGGGCGAAGCCCGTGGCCGCCGCATTGATCAGCGTGCCGCCGTGGCCGTCGGAACTCACGGTATACGACCCGGCGACGGCGCCCTGCAGGTTCAGCGCATAGCTGGCGCCCCCTTCGGTGATTAGAAGCTGCGCGCCGCTGACCACCGCGCTCGCCCCGGCGACGAAGGCGATGCTGCGCAGGTCGACGAAATCGTTGGTTTTGTTGAAGTTGGACAGCGTGTTCATGAACGCGTCGCCCGGCGCGGGCGCATCGCCCGCGTCGATCTGCAACGTCGCCGACGCCGCCGGCGCCGCGAACACCACCCGCGCGGCGCCGAGCGCCTTGGCGACCCCGACCTCCAGCGTGCCGCCGTCGATCGTGGCCAGGCCCTCGAAGCCCGACCCCACGCCGCTCAGCACCAGATGCCCGGTCCCGGCGACGGCGAGCGTGCCCGTGCCCGTGATCGCGCCGTAGAAGGTCCGGTTGGCGCCGATGACGACGGCGCCGTTGTCTTGCAACGAGCCGGACAGCAGCGAGAGGCCGTCGGCCACGCCGCCCTTTTCGACAGCCTCGACACCGGCGCTCAGCACCGTGTTGCTCGCCACCCCGCCCGACTTGATGTCTTCCTCACCGCCGCTGACCGCGGTGTTGAGAGCCAGGCCGCGTGACAGGATCGTTTCAGGCCCTTCCTCGACCAGAGTACGACTCGTCACGCCGCCAGCCAACACAGTCTCACCCTCAGTAATCTGTGCACTGACGGAGCGACCACCTGACATCACTGTCTGGCCACCGACGATATCTTGCGAAACGCCGCCGGACATTACCGACAGAGCGAAGGCGTATATGCCGCTGACTAGACCAAAGTCGAATATCGACTCACCGATCTCACCCAACCCGGCGAGAACGCCGCCCGACGAGATGGTAAGCTCCGTCGCGTAGATGTCTCCGCCTCCCAACACGCTCAAGGTCGCACCGCTGGAAAGCGTGACGGGGCCGTCCACTTCGACGACAGCGCCGGATTTAAGCGTAAGGCCGCCGGCTTCCCCGGTGGTGAGAACTTCGCCTTGCCCCATAACCAGCGATTGGCCGGCGCTCAGCACCAAACTGCTGAAAAACGCGGAACCGCCGTTCGAAACAATCGCACCAGAGACGGCCGCGCCCGAGCCCAGCCAGATTTCACCGCCGTTCTGCACCACCGTTCCGCTAATAGCGGCGCCCGCCAATACCGACTGGACCGCGAAGACCGAGACCACGGTTCCGTCCGCAGCCCCGCCCGACGCGACGATCATGCCGCCGCTGCCGCTCAGGGTCACGGCGCTGGCCACGCCGGTCGGTCCGACCCGCAGCTCGGCGGCGCCGATGACCTGTGCGCTCTGGACCAAGCCGTTGTCGTAATCCGTGCCGGTCCCGCCGATGGCGCCAGGGCCGATCAAGGCGCCGCCGAACGGGATCGAGACGAACTTGGCAGTCGCGTGAGACGCGACGCTCACCGTCCCCCCGCTCTTCACCGACAGGTTGAGGATGGTCAAGTCGGCGCCCGAATCGATCGTCACACCGCTTATCGACGTCGCCGTGGTTTCGGTGGCGCCCTCGAGCGTGAAGATCTGGCCGCTGGAGACGGCAATTCTCATAGCGACCGTACCGCCGGCGCTTACCGTCACGTCCTCTGCGGTTGCGCCTGCCAGAATCACATGACCGCCACTGGCCACTGTGGCCTGGTCAACCAAGCTGCCGGAACCGGCGTCCAGTCTTCCACCGCTCAACACAGTCGCTTGACTGATCACGGTCCCAATATTCGCTGAGCCGCCCGCGTCGATCGTCACGTCAACCGCAACACCTTCGACCGTGAACTCGCCGCCCGCGACAATCGTGTCGCTGGCCACGCCCTGGACGTAGGCAAACGCTCCGGACGAAACGACCGCCCCGCTGGCGTACCCGTCGATGACGAGTTCGCCACCGGACGTAACCTGATCGCCGAGAGAAACGCCGGAGTCAGTTTCGAAGCCTGAATAGCCGATCACGCTGTGCGAAGACGTCCCACCGTACAACACGGTGAGCGTCTCGTAGCTGACATCGTAACCTGTCGTGACGCCGGATGTGATCACCAACGGCATGCGCGCGCCTCTCGAACTGCCGCGACGGCTCGACAGGTGTCCGACCAGCGGTTGACGTTAGACCTTGCCTGGGTCGGGTCAACGACTCTCGCCGGGGTCTCACGCCGCGAAGTGGCAGCAGGCTTCGATCTTGTTGCCGTCTAGGTCGAAGGCGAAGGCGCCGAAGTAGTGCTCGCCGTAGTTCGGGCGCGGGCCCGGCGGGCCGGCGTCGCGGCCGCCGGCCGCGAGGGCGGCGGCATGGAAGGCGGTGACCGCGGCGCGGCTCGCGGCCTTGAAGCAGACATGCACGCCGTTGCCGGGGCTCGCCCGCTCGCCGTTCACCGGCGTCTCGATCGAGAACGCGACCGTGTCGAACCCGAAATCGCAGTACCGCCCCACCTCCTCCGCCACGACCTTGAGGCCAAGCGCCGCCAGCACCGGAAGGTAGAAGGCCCGCGCCCGGACGATGTCGTTCGATCCGACCGAGACGTGATCGATCGGCATGAACTCAATACCCCACCGCCACGCCCTCGCGCCGCGGATCGGCGCCGCCTTCGTAGCCGTCGTCGCGCTTGATCACGCCGTGGATGCCCGAGCCTTCCGCTGCATAGCCGGCGTTGAGCTTCAGCCCCTTGGCGGCGAGCGCGTCGACCACGCCGGGCGCGAACTTCTTCGGCTCCGACTGGATAGACCCGCCCCGCGCGATCAGATTCGGCAGGGCGGCGGCGTCCTGCATCGACATATGCCAGTCGATCACCGCGACAATGGTCTTCAGCACATAGGCCGGGATCGCGTTGCCGCCGGGCGAGCCGACCGCGGCGACGAAGGCGCCCTGCTTGTCCAGGATGATCATCGGGGCCATCGACGAACGGGGGCGCTTGCCGGCCGCCACCGCGTTGGCGATCGGCAGGCCGCCGGCCGTCTTGGGGCTGAAGGAAAAATCCGTGAGCTGATTATTGAGGAAGAAGCCGTCGACCATCCGCCCGTCGCCGAAGATGCTTTCGACCGTGGTGGTCATCGAGACCACATTGCCCTCGGCGTCGACGATGACGAAGTGCGAGGTGCCGCCGGGCTCGGCGGTGGCGTCGAGGCCGACATTGGGGGCGCCGGCGGGGTGGCCGGCGGCGGGCGGGGCGGCGAAGGCCATGGTTCCGATCAGCTTGGCGCGCTCGGCCTCGTAGGCCGGGTCGAGCAGGCCGGCGACCGGCACCGAGACGAAGGCCGGATCGCCCTCGTAGGTGTCGCGGTCGGCGTACATAAGCTGTTCGGCCTCGGCGATCTCGAGCCAGGCCTGCGGGTCGGTCGGGCCGCGGGTGGCGATATCGGTGTGCTCCAGGATGCCGAGCCCCTCCAGCACCGCCATGCCGCCCGATGGGGCCTGATCGGAGCAGACGATGTAGGCGCGGTAGGGCCGGCAGAGCGCGGGGGCCTGGTGCGGCTGGTAGTGCGCGAGATCCGCCAGCGTCATCGGGCCGGGCAGCGGGTCTTCGTGCAGGCGCTTGACGATATCGGCCGCGATCGGGCCGGTAAGGATCGCGCGGGGGCCCTCGGCGGCGATCTTGCGCAAGGTGTCGCCGTAGGCGCGGTTGACCAGCAGGTCGCCAGTGGTCATCCGCGTCCCGTCCGGCTTGCTGAAGTAGTGGATGGTGTCGGGCTGCTTGTTCTGCGGCGGGAACGGGCTGGCGATCATGCCGGCCAGGCGCGGGCTGACGGTGAAGCCGTCGTCGGCCAGCTTCTCGGCGTCGCCGAACAGCGAGGCCCACGGCTGGCGGCCGTGCTCCTTGTGCGCCAGGTAGAGCATGGCGACCGCGCCCGGCACGCCGGCGGAGTGGCCGGAGACGATCGCCTGGCCGAACGGCAGCGGCGTTCCGTCATCCTTCAGGAACAGCGCCGGCGTCGCGGCGGCGGGCGCGACCTCGCGGCCGTCGTAGGCGGTGAGCTTATGGGTCCTGCCGTCGAGGTAGATCATGAAGGCGCCGCCGGCGACGCTGGTGCTCTGCGGCTCGACCAGGGCCAGCACCATCTGCACCGCCACAGCCGCGTCCATCGCCGAGCCGCCGGCCTTCAGCACCTTCAGGCCGGCGTTGGCGGCCAGAGGATTGGCGGCGGCGACCATGGCGTGGGGCGCGAGCGGCTCGGCCGAAGCGGCGCCCGCGAGCGCCAGGAGACCGACCAGGCCGGCGATGATCCGCTGCATCAACTCAAATCCCCAAAGCGCGCGCCGCACCATAGTCGCGTTGGGGTCGTGGACAACAAAGCCGGCGGCTTCTAGCAAGCCGAGATGAGCTTTTCTGGCCCAGGTCCGCTGAATCTGATCACCGACGTGGCGGGCCTGCGGGTCGGCCAGGCAGAGGATGCGGCGGCGCGCACCGGCGTCACCGTGATCCTGGCCGACGACCGGGCGGTCGGCGCGGTCGATGTGCGCGGCGGCGGCCCCGGCACCCGCGAAACCGACGCCCTGGCGCCGGAGAACCTGGTCGACGAGGTCGACGCGATCGTGCTGGCCGGCGGCTCGGTCTACGGCCTCGCCGCCGCGGACGGGGTGACGGCGGTGCTGGGCGCGGCGGCGAAGGGCTATCGGCTGGCGGTCGCGCCCGGCGTGCCGCCCTCGCCGATCGTGCCGGCGGCGATCCTCTACGACCTCGCCAACGGCGGGGCGAAGGGCTGGGGCGAGACGCCGCCCTATCGCGATCTCGGCGTGGCGGCGGCGCGCGGCGCCGGGACCCGGTTCGCGCTCGGCACGGCCGGCGCGGGCTTCGGCGCGATGGCCGGGCGGCTGAAGGGCGGGATCGGCTCAGCCTCGGTAGTCGGCGAGGACGGCTTTACGGTCGGCGCGCTGGCGGCGGTGAACAGCTTCGGCTCGGTGGTGGCGCCGGGCGGGCGCAGCTTCTGGGCCGCGCCGTATGAGCTCGGCGGCGAGTTTGGGGGATTGGGCTCAACCGGCCTGGTCGCCGCGCCCGACGACTGGGGGCTGTCGAAGGGCGCCGCCGCCGGGCGCACCAACACCACCATCGCCTGCGTCGCCACCGACGCGACCCTGACGCCGGCCGAAGCCAGGCGCGTCGCCATCATGGCCCAGGACGGCCTCGCCCGCGCCATCCGCCCCGCCCACGCGCCGTTCGACGGCGACGTGGTGTTCGCGCTGGCGACCGGCAAGCTGTCGCTGCCGGAGCCGCGCACGCTCGCGGTGGCGCGGATCGGCGCTTTGGCGGCCGACTGCCTGGCCAGGGCGATCGCGCGGGGGGTTTATGAGGCGACCGCTTGGGCCGGGACCGATGTCCAGTGCTGGCGGGATCTGCGCTAGCGGCAAGACGCCTCCTCCGTCAGCCCGCTACGCGGTCTGCCAGCTCCCCCGCTAAGCGGGGCAGGAGCGAAGAAGCGCTAATCTGCTCCTGCCCCGTGAAACGGGGGAGGTGGCGCTCGCTGCGCAGCAGCGAGTGACGGAGGGGGCGCGGGGACGTGCGCCCTCGCCTCAGTGCGCCCAGGCCACCCGTTCGATCCGGCGTGAGGACGGGCGGCCGAAGACGCCTTCGTTGGCGGCGATGGTCACGGTCAGTACGCCATGCTGCAGCGCCGCGCCCGGTTTGGGACCCTCGGCGATGACCACATCGGTGACGTGGCTCAGCCCCGCCTTGCCGCCCGGCAGCGCGGCGATCTCGACCAGCGCCTCGGACGTCACGGTGACCGCGTCGGCGTAGTAACCGGCGGTGTTGGCGTCGGCGTCTTCGCGGGTCTCGAAGCCGATCTGGTGCTGCGCCGCGCGGCTTACCCGGATGCTGGCCTGGTAGAAGCGGTTGAACAGCGCCGCCGGGCTCATCGGCGCGATCTTCAGCGGCGCGGTCGGTCCAGACAGCGCCGCGGCCGATCCGTCGGGGCGCTTTTCGGTGAAGACAGTCATGCCGCCAAGGCGCGTCTTGCGCAGCATCGGCTCGCCCAGGTCGTTGCGATAGATCACGTCGCCGCGCGGCCCGGGGGCCGGCTGCAGCGCCCAGATTTCGGGTTCGTCGTCGAACTTCAGCAGGGGCTTGGTGGTCGAGCGGTCGAACACGAAGCCGCCGCCATCGTCCATCTGGTAGCGCGCGCTCATCGGGGCCGGCTTCTCGCCCAGTTGCGTGGCCTGATAGGCTTCGCGCAGCAGCGAAACCGGCGCCCCGGGCGCAGACGACGAAAACGCCGCGGCCGAGAGGCCTGCGGCGCACGTCAGAACGATACGGAATGCCGTCAACGGCGCCGCCATTCCCAAGGCAGATGCCCCGCGAGTGGGGCGCTTTTTGGACGCCTTACTAACCCGTAATGTATTGACCGCCGTTTACTGTCAGCGTCGATCCGGTGATGTAGCCGGCTTCCTCGGCGGCGAGGAAGGCGACGCAGCGGGCGATCTCGTCGGCCATGCCCAGGCGCCCGACCGGAATCGCGGCGATGATCTGCTCCAGCACGTTCTGCGGCACCGCCGACACCATCTCGGTGTCGATGTAGCCGGGCGCGATGGCGTTCACGGTGATGCCCTTCTTGGCGTTCTCCTGCGCCAGAGCCTTGGTGAAGCCGATCATGCCGGCCTTGGCGGCCGAGTAGTTGGATTGGCCGATCTGGCCCTTCTGGCCGTTGATCGACGAGATGTTGACGATCCGCCCGAAGTTGCGCTCGCGCATGCCTTCGATAACGTTGCGGGTCATGTTGAAGATCGAGGCGAGGTTGACGCGGATCACCTCGCCCCACTGCTCCTCGGTCATCCGGTGCAGCACCGCGTCGCGGGTGATGCCGGCGTTGTTGACCAGGGTGTCGATCGGGCCGAGCTCGGCCTCGACCTTCTTCACCGCTTCGGCGCAGTCGCTGAACGAGGAGACATTGCCCTTGACGCAGAAGACGCCCAGCTCATCGGAGCAGCTCTGCGCCGCCACCTCGTTGCCGGCGTAGCCCGCGGCCACCTTGTATCCCCCGGCCCTCAGCCTGGCGCTGATCGCCCGCCCGATGCCTCGCGTGCCGCCCGTGACGAAGGCCACCCTGCTCATTGCTCGTTCCTTCCCTGCGTTTTTTGTCGTCACCCCGGCCGCAGCGTAGCGGAGAGCCGGGGCCGGACCCTCCGCATCCAAGCTGAAAGTCGTCTATGAACCGGCCCGTCCGGCCCCGGCTCTACGCCGCTTGCGCGGCTTCGGCCGGGGTGACGGCGACGGCTCGGACGTCACATCGCCTCCAGCGCCATCGCCACGCCCATGCCGCCGCCGACGCAGAGGGTGGCGAGGCCCTTCTGGGCGCCGGACCGGTGCATCTCGTGCAGCAGGGTGGTGAGGATGCGCGCGCCGGAAGCGCCGATCGGGTGGCCGATGGCGATCGCGCCGCCGTTGACGTTGACCTTGGCCGGGTCGAGGCCGAGTTCACGGACCACGCTCAGCGACTGGGCGGCGAAGGCCTCGTTGGACTCGATCAGGTCGAGGTCGGAGACCTTCCAGCCGGCCTTCTCCAGCGCCTTCTGGGTGGCGGGAATTGGTCCGGTGCCCATGATTTCGGGCGGCACGCCGGCATGGGCCCATGAGGCGATGCGGGCGAGCGGCTTCAGGCCGCGGCGCTTGGCCTCAGCGGCGGTCATCAGCACCACGGCTGCGGCGCCGTCGTTGAGACCGGAGGCGTTGGCGGCGGTGACCGTGCCCTCCTTGCTGAAGGCCGGACGCAGGCCGGAGATGCTCTCCAGCGTGACGCCGTGGCGCACGTATTCGTCGTCGGCGACGACGGTGTCGCCCTTGCGGCCCTTGATCGTCACCGGCGCGATCTCGTCCTTGAACCTGCCGGCCTTCTGCGCGGCCTCGGCGCGGTTCTGCGAGGTGACGGCGAAGCGATCCTGGTCTTCGCGGGTGATCTGCCAGCGGGCCGCGATGTTCTCGGCGGTCTGGCCCATGTGGTAGCCGTGGAACGCATCCCAGAGGCCGTCCTTGATCATGGTGTCGACGAAGGCGAGGTCCCCCATCTTCTGCCCCGAGCGCAGGTTCTGCGCGTGCGGCGACTGGCTCATGCTCTCTTGGCCGCCGGCGACGACGATCTTGGCGTCACCCTGCGAAATCTGCTGAGCGCCCAGCGCGACGGCGCGCAGGCCCGAGCCGCACAGCTGGTTGAGGCTCCAGGCCGGGCTCTCCACCGGAATGCCGGCGTTGATCGAAGCCTGGCGCGCCGGGCCTTGGCCGGCGCCGGCCTGCAGCACCTGGCCCAGGATCACCTCGTTGACGTCGGCCAACTCGATGCCGGCCCGCTCGACGGCGGCCTGGATCACGATCCGGCCAAGTTCGTGCGCGGGGAGGCTGGAAAGCGCGCCGTTGAACGATCCAACCGGCGTGCGTTGGGCGGAGACGATGACGATTTCGGTGTCGCTCATGGCGGGGCTCCTTCAGGAGCTGTGACCATATGCCCAAACAAGCGTCCTGCGTCACCCCTACGCGCGGCAGCGGGTAAATTTGACTCGCGCGTCCGGCTGAGTTTGCATACGCGGCGCCGCAGTGCGAAACGACATTGAGCCGTCACTGGGCGCGAGGAGCGCGGGAACAGCACGAGATGACCGATCAGGGCCAAGCGCGGAAGCCCGCGTCCGACAAGGTGGTGATCCAGAAGTACGCCAACCGGCGACTCTACAACAAGGCGACCAGCACCTACATCACGCTGGACGACCTGGCGTTGATGGTGCGCGAGGGCGTCGACTTCGTGGTCTACGACGCCAAGACCGGCGAGGACATCACCCGCAAGGTGCTGACCCAGATCATCTTCGAGGAGGAAAGCAGCGGCCAGAGCCTGCTGCCGATCCAGTTTCTGCGCCAACTGATCCGCTTTTACGGCGACCAGATGCAGGCCTTCCTGCCCAGCTATCTCGAGCTCTCGCTCGACAGCTTCATCCGCCAGCAGGAGCGGCTGCGCAGCCAGTTCACCACCATCAACCCCACCGGCATCGGCGTTTACGAAGAGCAGATCCGCCAGAACCTGGCGCTGTTCGACCGGGCGATGAAGATGTTCTCGCCGTTCTCGTTCCGCACCGACGAGGAAGAAGCCGCCGCGGCCGCGGCCGCCCCGGGCGCCGCGCCCGCCGAACCGGCCAAGGACGACCTCGCCGAACTGCGCAAACAGATGGCCGCGATGCAGGAACAGCTGGCCGCGCTGGCGAAGAAGTAGGTCATGGGCGCCCTCCCTCCCCCTCGTTGGGAGGGAGTCGCCGCGCAGCGGCGACGGGTGGGGCTGTCCGACACTGCAGAATATTGAATGAGACGTCAGCGCCGGTCGCCGGACTCCCCCACCCGGTCGCTTCGCGACCACCCCTGCCCACGAGGGGGAGGGATGTCAGCCAGCCGTCACCTTCAGACGGGCGCCGCCCAGGATTTCCAGGACCCGGATCTTGGATCTCGCCGCAAGGTCGCCGCCGCCGTCCAGCTCCGCCGCCCATTCCTTGCCGTCGACGAACACGCGGCCGAGGCCGTCCGCGAACGGCGCCACCGTCTCGCCCTCGCGGCCGACCAGGCGCTGGGTGGTGTCGTTGACGTCGAGTTCGTCCTTCGGCGCCGGCGGCAGGAAGCGGCGGCCGAGATAGGTGAAGAGCACCGCGGCGACAACGAAGAGCACAATCTCCATTGGCCCGCCGAGATCGACGAACTGGCTGGTGACCGCCACCACCGCCGCGGCGGCGGCCGGCCAGAGCAGCCAGCCGGAGCCGGTGATCAGCTCGCCGATCAGGAACACGCCGCCGATCGCGATCCAGGCCCAGAACGGGTGAGTGAAGAAGAAGGCCTGCGCCTGGTCCATGGCCTCAGCTCCCGGCGGGAACGGCGGGGCGGGGCGGGGGGGCCCGCGGCGCGGGCGGCGGGCTGGCGCCGCCCTGAGCGCCGCGCACCAGCTCGAGCACGCCGGCGATCGAGCCGGAGATGCCGGCGAAGTCGGCCGGCACGATCACGGTGCGCTGCTGGGGCGACTCGGCCAGCTTGCCGAACGCCTCGACGTATTTCTGGGCGACGAAATAGTTCAGCGCGTTGACGCTGCCGCCCTCGATCGCGTCGGACACCACCTTGGTGGCCTGGGCCTCGGCGGCGGCGGAGCGTTCGCGGGCCTCGGCGTCGCGGAAGGCGGCTTCCTTGCGCCCCTCGGCCTGCAGGATCGCCGACTGCTTGGCGCCCTCGGCGCGGGTGATCGCGGCCTGGCGCTCGCCCTCGGCCTCGGTGATCACCGCCCGCCGCTCCCGCTCGGCCTTCATCTGCCGGGTCATGGCGTTGGTGATGTCCGGCGGCGGCTGCAGGTCCTTGATCTCGATCCGCGCGACCTTGACGCCCCAGGGGCTGGTCGCCTCGTCGATCACCGCCAGCAGGCGGCTGTTGATGTGCTCGCGGTTGGACAGCACCTCGTCCAGCTCCATCGAGCCGACCACGGTGCGCAAATTGGTCATGGTCAGCTGGGTGATGGCGCTGGAGAGGTTGGCCACCCGATAGGCCGCCGCCGCGGCGTCCATCACCTGGATGAACACGATGGCGTCGACCTGGACGCCGACGTTGTCCTTGGTGATCACCTCCTGCTGCGGCACCGGCAGCACCTGCTCCATCATGCTGATCCTGCGCCCCACCGTTTCCACGAACGGGGTCAGGATGGCGATGCCGGGTTTCAGGGTGCGGGTGTAGCGGCCGAACCGCTGCACCGTGAACTCGAAGCCCTGCGGCACGGTCTTGATCGCCGAGAAGGTGATCACCAGCGCCACGACCAACAGAACCAGTACGATAATGCCCGCCACGAACCCGCCTCCCGCCGTCTTTGGCGCGCAGCTTATCTGTTTGGCCGCTGAGCCGCCATGGCGCGTTGCGCGAGGCGGCCCCGCAGGCCTAGCTTGGCGCCATGGACGTTAGTGGATGGACGATGAAGCGAGTTTCGATGGCCGGCCTCGCGCTGGCGCTTGCGGCGACCCTTGCCGGCGCGGCCCACGCGGCCCCGGCGTTCGACGCCCGGCGCGCGGCCGACGTCGCCGCCCTGATCACCGCGCACGGCGCCAGCGGAGGGCTGAAGAAGAGCGACGACGGGACGACCTATTTCGACGGCCAGGCCGGCAGCATCCTCTTCAACGCCCACTTCCAGGCCTGCGACAAGCCGCGGACGCTGTGCAAAACCCTGCTGCTGAACGGGGCGTGGGATTCCAAGAAGATCACCGTCGACCAGGTCAACCGCTGGAACCGCTGGACGCTGTTCTGCCCGGCCTTCATCGACGGCGATGGCTCGCCGAGCCTCTGGTACGCGATCGCGGTCTCCGCCAACACCGCGCAGGCCGACCTGACCGACGACGTCGGGACCTGGATGGAGTGCCTGCACGACTTCGACAGCTTCGTCAGCGCGCCCGAGGCCTTCCTGAAGGCGCACAGCTAGCCGCTGGCCCACGGAATGACCCGCCGCAGCACCGCCGCCATTTCGGCCTGACCGGGCGACCGCTCCGCCCGCCACAGCGCCTCGGCCACGCTGGCGCGCTGCTCCGCGCCGAGCCGGTCCCAGCGCAGGCCCTCGCTCAGCGCCCAGCGATAGGTCCAGTTGCGGGGCAGCAGCAGGTAACCCGCCACGGAGAGACTGCCGTCGGCGAAGTCCAGCAGGTGCTGCAACTCATGCTGGAGCACCGCCATCTCGCCCGTCCCGGCAAGGTCGGCGCGAACGTCCGGCCACCAGACGGTCCGCCCGACCGCCATGATCGGCAGGCTGCCGAACCGCAGCCGCGCGAGATACGCCGCCGGGTGCGGACCGGAGTCGATCACCGGCCTCACACCCGCTGTCGCAAGAGCCTGACCGAGGCCAGGGCTGAGTTCGGCGTATTCGCCGGAGGTGAGCGGGCGACTCGTCATCAGGATGCTTCGTGTCTCCGCATTTCGTTGTTGGTCACGCCAGGCGGGACGGCGCTGCTTGGCGCTTCGCCCCTGACCGGCGTCGCGACCTCGGGGCGGTAGACTTTCCGGCGAGGGGCGCGCCGGCGCCGCCGCGGGCAAAAAATCTCAAGAACGCGGCCCCTTCTCAGCCTCCTCCGCGTTAAATCTTGGGGTGCGCTACCGACAGGTTCGAAGGATTTAACACGAAGGACACCAAGGACACGAAGGCGCGCTTCGCGTGCTGGAAGTCGTCGAGAGCCGTGGATGAACGGACGGGCGCGAAGCGCCCTTTTCGTGGGCTTCCCTTCCTTCGTGAGCTTCGTGTTTCACCTTCAAACCTCACCGGCTCGCCCGCGGCCTCGCAGGCTGGCTTCGGCGTCATTTTAACGTGGAGTTCAGCGGCTTGCCCCAAAACGCGCATTGGTAGAGGGGTTGGGTCGGCATGGACGACGAGGCGACTAGTCCGCCGTTTGGGATGAGCCCGGCGCTGCCGGCGTTCCATCGCGCGACGCGGCTCGCCGAGGCGCTGTTCGGCGGGGCCGAGGCCAGCGTGGTGCTGGTCGACGGCCACAGCGTCTGGCGCTGCGGCGGCAGCCTGGTCGGCGCCGACATTCGGCCGACCGGCGTGCTCTATGTGATGGAACAGGGGCGACAGGGCTGGCTGACCGACCTGGAAGCCGATCCGCGCCTGCTGGCGCAAGTCGACAAAACCCGCCCCTACGCCCGCTTCTGGGCCGGCGCGCCGGTGCGGCTGGCCGATGGCGCCACGATCGGCGTGCTGACGGTGATGGGCTTGGCGCCGCGACCCTACGACAAGGCGCTGGCCGCGCGGCTGCAGGACCTGGCCGACAGCGTCGCCGACGAGTGCGACCGCGCCCGCGCCGCCGAGATCGCCGCGCAGCGCGACCAAGAGCTCCGCGCCGCGCGCAAGGTGATGTCGGCGTTCGTCGCATCGGCGCCGAACGAGTCGGTGATGACCGACCGCGATCTGCGGGTGCTGACCGCCACGCCGCGCTGGCTGGAAGCGCTCGGAGTCACCGAAGCACAGGCGGTTGGCCGCACGCTGCACGATATCTCCGCCGATGCGTTCGCCCACTTCAAGGACCACTTCGAGCGGTGCCTCGCCGGCGAGGTGGTCAGGGAGCCGCGGGTGCGGGTGACGCGCCCCGACGGCGGGCGCAAGTGGGTGAGCCTGGAGATGACGCCCTGGCGCGACGATGCCGGCGAGATCGCCGGCGTAGTCAGCGCCTCCCACGACATCACCGAGACGGTCAGCGCCATGCTCAGCCTGGAGCGCACCCAGGAGCGGCTGCAGCTGGCCACCGAGTTGGCCAACCTTGAAGTCTATGATGTCGACTACAAGCGCCGCACGATCGTCCGCGCCGGCAAGACACTGTTTCCGCTCGACCAGGCCAAGGAAAAGGTTCTGGTCGACGCCGTGCTCACCGGTAACACCGAACGCTTCATCGATCCGCGCGATCGCGATCGCGTGGCCGAAGCGTGGCGCCGCTTCGAGGAGGACGGCGCGCCCTACGAGATCGAGTACCGGGTCTTGCGGGACCGAGGCGAGGAGTTCTGGATCGCCGAAGTCACCCAGGGGACGCGGGATGGCGACGGCAAGGTGTATCGGATCGTCGGCGCCATGCAGGACATCACCCAGCGCAAGCGGGCCGAGCGGGCGCTGGTCGAGGCCAAGGAGGAGGCCGAAGCCGCCACCCGCGCCAAGAGTTCGTTCCTGGCCACCATGAGCCATGAGATCCGCACTCCGCTCAACGGGGTGCTCGGCATGGCCCAGGCGATGGACGCCGGGCCGTTGGCGCCGGCGCAGCGAGAGCGGCTGAACGTGATCCGCCAGTCCGGCGAAACGCTGCTGACGGTGCTGAACGATGTGCTCGATCTGTCCAAGATCGAAGCCGGCCGGCTCGAACTGGAAGAAGCCGAGTTCGACATCGGCGTCGTCGCGGAGGCTTCGCACGCCGCGTTTTCAGCCGTCGCCGCGCAGAAGGGCGTCGCCTTCGACCTGAAGGTGACCCGCGCCGCCGGCGGCGTCTACCTGGGCGACGCCACCCGCGTGCGCCAGGTGCTGAACAATCTGATCTCCAATGCGCTGAAGTTTACCGAGGCCGGCAGCGTGGCGGTGACGGTCGGCCGCCGCGGCGGCGCGCTCACCCTTACCGTCGTCGATACCGGCATCGGCATGTCGGCGGCCCAGCAGGCGGCGCTATTCCAGAAGTTCGCCCAGGCCGACGCCTCCACCACGCGGCGCTACGGCGGCACGGGGCTCGGATTGGCGATCTGCCGCGAAATGGTGGAGCTGATGGGCGGCCGGATCGAGGCCAGGAGCGCCGAAGGCGAAGGCTCGACCTTCGTCGCCACCCTGCCGCTGGCCCGCGGCGAACGCCCGCTCCGCACGGCCGCCGCGAACATAGCCTCGCCTGAAGCGGCCTGCGCCCATCCGGCGCCGGCGGACGGCGCCGGGTTGCGGGTGCTGGCGGCCGAGGACAACCCCGTGAACCAGCTGGTGCTGAAGGCGCTGCTCGGCCAGATCGGCATCGAGCCGGTGATCGTCGGCGACGGCGTCGACGCCGTGGCCGCCTGGGAATCCGGCGACTGGGACGTGATCCTGATGGACGTGCAGATGCCGCGCATGGACGGCCCGACCGCCGTCCGCTTCATCCGCGAGCGCGAGCTGAGCCAGGGCCGCCGCCGCACCCCGATCATCGCGCTCACCGCCAACGCCATGACCCACCAGGTGAAGGAATACCTGGGCGCCGGGATGGACGGCTTCGTCGCCAAGCCGATCGAGGTCCGCCGCCTGTTCGCGGCGCTGGAAGCAGCGCTGGCCATGGTCCCGGCCGAAAACGCGGTGGCTGTACCGGGCAGAATCGCGGTCCGCCAGACGATCTGACGAGAGCCCCCTCGTTCTAGAAAATCGAATAGCCGCCGTCGATCAGCAGGCTGTCGCCGGTGTGGAACTTCGAGGCGTCGGACGCCAGGTAGACCGCGACGCCGCCGAAGTCCTCCGGCTCGCCCCAGCGGCGCATCGGCACGCGGGTGATGACGCGGGCGTTGAACACGTCCGAGCCCTGCGCGCCCTCGGTCATGTCGGTGGCGATCCAGCCGGGCAGGATGGCGTTGGCGCGCACGCCGTAGCGGGCGTGCTCGACCGCGATCGCCTTGATCAGGGTGATGATCGCGCCCTTGGCCGAGGCGTAGGCCTCGTTGCGCGGCGCGCCGGAGATCGCCGACAGGGACGAGGTGACCATGATCGAGCCGCCGAGATCGCCGCCCTTGGCGCGCTCGACCATGTGCTTGCAGGCCTCGCGGGTAGTGAAGAAGACGCCGTCGAGATTGACCGCCATCACCCGGCGCCAGACGTCGTGGCTCATCTCCGAGTACGACGGCGCGCCCAGGCCGATGCCGGCGTTGGCGATCACGGTGTCGACCCGACCCATCGAGGCCACGGCTTCGGCCATCGCCGCCACCACCGCCGCCTCGTCGGCGACATTCACCACCTGCGCCAATACCCGCACGCCGTGCTGGAGCAGCTTGGCCTCGGCCGCCTGGTTCTTGGCCGGGTTCGTGCCCCAGATCACCACGTCCGCGCCGGCCTGGGCCAGGCCCTCGGCCATGCCGAGGCCAATGCCGCTGTTGCCGCCGGTGACCAGCGCCACCTTTCCCTTCAGATCGAACGGCGCGTAGGCCATGACGCTCTCCCTTTTGCTTACGGCCGACGCAGAGGCCGCGTTACGCGGGGGCGGTCAAGCGCCGCGCGCCTCAGCCTTGCCCCTTCAGCCGCGCCAGCGCCTCCGGATAGCGCCGCGAGGCCGGCGCGACGAGGCCGTCGCCGAGGTCGATGCGGAAGTCGCCCGAGCCGGCGGGCGAGAGCGCACGGACGCGGGCCGGGTTGACCAGCCAGGAGCGGTGGGTGCGCAGGAAGCCTTTCGGCGCCAACGCGGTCTCGACCTGCGCCAGCGAGACGCGCATCAGCGGCCGGCGGCCATCCGCCAGCGCGAACTCGACGTAGTTGCCGGCGGCCTTGGCGGCGAGAATTTCGGCGACCGGCACGCGCAGCATCGCCGCGCCATCGCGGATGTCGAAGGTCGCCGGATCGGCGGGAGCCACGTCGGCCGATGCGGCGGCCGGAACCGTCGGCGCCATCCCGCGCCGGCCCAGCAACCAGAAGATACTCGCGACGATGACGTAGGTCAGGAGGTCCTTGCGGTACTCATAAGGCCACTCCAGCGGCGACCAGGCGTAGCGGTGACCGATCGCGGGGAAGATCAGCAGTCGCAGCAAGGTCATCAGGCCGACGTGCACGATCGAGTAGATCAGGCTGGCGCCCAGGTGGATCGCGGCCGTGCGCCAATAGGGACGGCGCGTCGGGGGCGCGAACCGAACGGCGGCCATGATCAAGGTGGCCGCGAGCACCGAGACCGCGGCGCTGGTGAGTTCGAGCGTCAGCGGCCACGCCAGCGACATTGCAATGCCATCACGGTGGGCGTCGTCCAACTGGGTGGTCACGTTGACGAACACCACCAGGCCCAGCAGGACCAGCACCAGCAGCCAGGCCCGCACCGCGCCTGGGCCGGTCATCCCAAATGGCGCGCCGCTCGTCACAACCACGGGCTCGCCGTCCCGTCGAGACGCCCGGTCGGCCCAGTCCTCTGGCTTTTCATCCGTCCGGTCGGCCATGCTCACCAGATCAACCGCTCCAGCCGCTTGTAACCCGGAACGCGCCGCAATGAACCGCCGCCATCTGCTCGCCGCCAGCGCCTCCCTGGCCGCCGCCAGCCTCTTCCGCCCATCCTTCGCGAGCGCCGCCGCCGCCAGTCGAGTGCGGCCAGGTCAGCCCGGATGGCCGAGCGACGCCGACTGGGCCGATCTCGGGCGCGCGGTCGGCGGCCGGCTCTCGCCGGTTGCGGCGCCGGCGCTGGACGGACCCGAGGCGAAGGCGCTGCTCTCCAACCCGTTCTACCTCGGCGACCAGCCCGGCCTGACCGAAAGTTCCGGCTATCTGGACGCCTGGCGCTCGGCGCCTAGCGCTTACGCCGTGACGGCCGAGACCGCGGAAGACATCGCGGCGGCGGTCCGCTTCGCCGGCGCGCATAACCTGCGCCTGGTGATCAAGGGCCGCGGGCACAGCTATTTCGGCGGTTCCAACGCGCCCGATTCGTTGCTGGTCTGGACACGCCACATGGACCAGGTGACCGTGCACGATGGCTTCACGCCACAGGGCTCAAGCGCGGCGCCGGTCCCGGCGATGTCGGCGGGCGCGGGGGCGATGTGGCTGCACGCCTATCAGGCGGTGACCCAGGGCGCGGGGCGCTATGTCCAGGGCGGCGGCTGCACCACGGTCGGCGTCGCCGGGCTGGTGCAGGGCGGCGGCTTCGGCAGCTGTTCCAAGGGCTTCGGCAGCGCCGCCGCCAGCCTGCTGGAAGCCGAGATCGTCACCGCCGACGGCAAGGTCCGCGTGGTCAATCACGTCCAGGAACCGGACCTGTTCTGGGCGCTGAAGGGCGGCGGCGGCGGGACCTTCGGCGTCGTCACCCGGCTGACGCTGGCGACGCACGACCTGCCCGCCACCATGGGCGTCGCCAGCCTGAGGCTACAGGCAAAGTCCGACGAAGCTTATCGGCGCCTGTTGGCGAAATTCATCGACGCCTACGCCGCCGACTTGTTCAACCCGCACTGGGGCGAGCAGGTGACCGCGCGGCCGGACAACCGGCTGGAGGTGTTCATGGTGTTCCAGGGCCTCGCCCAGGACGAGGCGCGGGCGCCCTGGCGCCCGCTGCTCGACTTCGTAAGCGCCCATCCGGCGGACTACGATGGGCAAGACAGCTTCAACTGCCAGGCCCTCCCCGCCCGCCACTTCTGGGACGCCGACTTCCTGCGCCTGGCGCCCGGCGTGATCTCCACCGATCCGCGACCTGGCGCGCCGCAGACCGACTTCTGGTGGAGCAGCAACACCGGCGAGACCGGGACCTTCTGGGAGGGCTACACCTCGGCCTGGATGCCGGCGGAGCTGTTGAAGCCAGCGAAGCAGGCGCGGCTGGCGGACGCCTGGTTCGCCGCCAGCCGCCACTGGAGTGTCTCCTTTCACTGCAACAAGGGCCTGGCCGGCGCGCCGCAGGCGGCGCTGGAGGCTTCCCGCGACACCGCGACCAATCCGGACGCGCTAAGCGCGTTCGCCCTGGCGATCATGGGCTCGGACGGCCCGACGATCTACGGCGGCGCTGCGCCCGATCTGGTCAGCGCCCGGGGCCGCGCCGCGCGGATTCAGGCGGCGATGAAGGCGCTGCGCGTCGCCGCGCCCGACACCGGCGCCTACGTCAACGAGTGCGACTACTTCCAGCCGGACTGGCAGCGCGCATTCTGGGGCCCAAACTACCCGCGCCTCGCCGCGATCAAGCGCCGCTACGATCCGCGGGGTCTGTTCACCGTGCACCACGGCGTTGGCAGCGAGGGCTGGAGCGCGGACGGGTTTGCGCGCGTCTGACCGCTCCTCCACCGCATAGCGAAGCGGCGCGGGGGAGGAGCGAGATTTCAGTGCCTAAACACCCGCACGCCGGTGAACGCCATCGCCACGCCGGCTTCGTCGGCGGCGGCGATCACTTCGGCGTCGCGGATCGAGCCGCCGGGCTGGATCACGGATGTCGCGCCGGCCTCCGCCGCCTGGATCAGGCCGTCGGCGAAGGGGAAGAACGCTTCCGACGCGCAGGCCGAGCCCTTCGCCAGCGACTCCGGCAGCTTGGCCAGCTCGGCGGCCTCGCCGGCCCTAAGTGCGGCGATGCGGGCGGAGTCGCGCCGGTTCATCTGGCCCGCGCCAATACCGCCGGTCTGGCCGTCCTTGGCGAACACGATGGCGTTCGATTTCACGTGCTTGGCGACGGTGAAGGCGAACAGCATGTCGCGCACCTCGGTCGCGGTCGGCGCGCGCCTGGTGACGATCTTCAGGTCGGCGGCGGTGAGGCGGGCGTTGTCGCGGCCTTGCACCAGGAAGCCGCCGGCAACCGACTTGAAGGTCTCGCCCTTGGCCAGCGGGTCGGGCAGGGCGCCGGTGACCAGCAGGCGCACGTCCTTGCGACGCTTGAACACCTCGATGGCGTCGTCGTCCGCCTCGGGTGCGATCACCACCTCGCTGAAGATCTTGACGATCTCGCGCGCCGCGGCCCGGTCGAGCCGGCGGTTCAGCGCCACGATGCCGCCGTAGGCCGAGACCGGATCGCATTGCAACGCGCGTTCGAACGCGGTCTTCAGATCGGCGCCGAGGGCGACGCCGCACGGATTGGCGTGCTTGATAATCGCGCAGGCGGCGCTCGCGGCCGGATCGAACTCGGCGACCAGCTCCAGCGCCGCGTCGGTGTCGTTGATGTTGTTGTAGCTCAGCTCTTTGCCCTGGAGCTGACGCGCGGTTGCGACGCCGGGACGGGGGCTCGGGAAGGCGTAGAAGGCGGCGGCCTGGTGCGGGTTTTCGCCGTAGCGCATGGTCTGCTTCAGCGCCCCGGCGATGGACTTGCGGGCCGGCCACTGCTCGCCGACCTGACCGGCGAACCACGCTCCGATCGCCGCGTCGTAGGCCGCGGTGCGGGCGTAGGCCTTGGCCGCCAGGCGCCGGCGCAGCTCAAGCGTCGTGCCCCCGCTCTTCAACGCCTCAACCACCTCGGCCATGTCCTCCGGCGCGGTGCAGACGGCGACATAGCCATGGTTCTTGGCGGCGGAGCGGATCATCGCCGGGCCGCCGATGTCGATATTCTCGACGCAATCGGCGTAGTCGGCGCCGCGGGCGACGGCAGCCTCGAACGGGTAGAGATTCACGTAGAGCAGATCGATGCCGCCGATGCCGTGCTCGGTCATCGCGGCGGCGTGCTCGGGCGCGTCGCGGACGCCAAGCAGGCCGCCGTGGACGATCGGGTGCAGGGTCTTGACCCGCCCGTCCATCATCTCGGGAAAGCCGGTCAGCTCGGCGATGTCCTTTACCGCGAGGCCCGCGGCGGCGATGGCGGACTTGGTGCCGCCGGTCGAGATCAGCTCAACGCCGAGGTCGGCGAGGGCCTTGGCGGTCTCGGTGAGGCCGGTCTTGTCCGACACCGAGATGAGGGCGCGGCGGACGGGAACGAGGTCGGGGGGTGGGGGGAATGCGGGCGCGGCAGGCATGGCGGTCTCCTGATCGAGAGGGGCGCCCAGGCGTGCGGCTTCGGATCGACGTCCCGCGCTCCCCGGTGGTGATCCACCTTTCGCCAGTCACGCGGGCGAGTCGGCTTTTAAGGCCGTCCGCCGCGAATTTCCAGGCCCGCGCGAATTCGCTGTCCCGCGGCCGCCAGCCGTCAAGCGCCTCCCTCTCCCGATCATAACCGGGCGTCAGTCCCGGTTACCCAAGCGCGCGGAACTCACCGTGGCCGTGCTCGGCACGGCCACCCGCGGGAGGGTGTTCTTGGGTCGGCGGGACAAGCCCGCCGATGATCGAAAAGGGAGATTGGGGGGTGAGGGCCGCTAGCCTTCGTCGCGGGACAGTTTCCAGCGGACGCGGGCGCCGCTGGCCGGCGCCGCGAGACCGACCAGCGTCAATACCTGCGTGGCGCGCGCCTCGCCGTTCTCGAAGGCGACGCCGCGCGCCAGCTCCATGCCGGCAGAGTCGCCGCGCAGGCGCCAGCCCGCGCCGCGGATGGCGTTCGGGCGAAGCAAAGCGCTCTTGCCGTCGGCGGAGAGCTGGGCGGTGACGTCTGGCGCAAGATGGAAGCGGATCGCGAAGCTCGCCGGCTCGCCCCGCGGCCGGCCGATCGGGGTCAACGCATCCTCGCCGCGCAGTTCGCCGGCCACGGTGTCGAGGAACAGCCGCCGCGATGCCTCAAAGCCCTGCGCACGCCAGCCGTCGTGCGCGGCGTCGAGCCAGACCGCGCCTTCGCCTTCCTGCCGCTCGGCCCGCGTCTGCGCCGGCGCGGGCAAGGCGCCGCCGAGCGCGAGGCACGAGCCGCCGGACGGGCCGCGCTGAGCCGGACCGGCCGCCGCCTTGGCCGACCACGCCGAGGCGGAGATCAGCCGGCGGCCGTCGCCCACCACCGCCAACGCCCCCGGCTGAACGCAGGCCGCGTCGCCACCGCCCACTTCGCCCGCATCGGCGATGATCTGCAGGCCGCGCCCCTCGAGCCGGTGGTAGCCGCCATAGGGCGCGGATTTCGGCGGCGGGTGTTCGGCGGCGTCGAGCGCCAGGGCCGCGGCGACCCGCGCCCTGGGTCCCCCCTCCCCGCCCTGGAACGCCGGCAGCCGGCCATCGGCGAGGGTGAAGAAGCGGGTGGCGGCGGAAAGCCGGTCCACCGCGCGCGACACCTCGACCGGGGCCGGCGCGCCGAGCTGGGACAGGGCGTCATCGAGCGTCAGCAGATCGAACAGCAGCTCCAGACCGCGCTCGGGCGAGCGGCTGGCGTGGACGCCGTCACGCAGCACGGCCAACGGCAGCAGCCGCTCGAGGCGCGGCAGGGCGCGGGCGCGCAGGCCCTCGCCCGCCTTGCCGCTGAGCGCCGCCCCGACCAGGGCCGCGACCGCCGCGCGCTCGGCCGCCCGTCCGGGATCGGCCGGGTCGCCCAGCAGATGCCGCGCCTGCTTGGCGAGGTCGGACACGAACGTGGCGCCCTCGGCTTCCGACACCAGCGGCGCCAGCGCGGCGGCGGAGGTCGCCAGGTTGAACACCCGCCGCTCCAGCGGCTCGCCCGACCAGACGAAGGCGTTGTAGCGCCCGTAGACCGCCCGCCATTCGAGCCAGAGCCGCAGGGCGTCGCGCTGGCCGGCCTCGCCGACGGCGATCAGCTCGCGCATCCAGTCAAACGAGTGCAGCGCCGCGGCGAAGCGGCGGCTGGGCAGGGCGCGGCGCCAGGGATCGCCGCTGGGACCGAGCGCGAGCCGCTCGCCGCCGAAGCTGAAATCGCCGCCGAATAACCGCGCGCCAGCCCCGGCGTCGGCCGGCCGGAAGTCGCGCGGACGGATCGACAGGCCGTCGGTCTTCGGCCGCGCGATCGCCAGTTGGTGCACGGGACCGGCGCGCCACTCGCGCTGCAACTGGCGGCCGAGCGAAGTCACGGCCTCGAGCGGCTGGCGCAGCGCCTCGGAAAGGGGGTGCGGCGCCCTGGCCATCGCAGGCGCCCGTCAGGCGTCCTTGAGCGCTTGGATGTTGGCGGCGTAAGCGTCCGGTCCGCCGCGGAACACCGCCGTGCCGGCGACCAGCGCGGTCGCGCCGGCTTCGAGACAGAGTGGGGCGGTCTCAGGCGTCACGCCGCCATCGACCTCGATGATGATATCGCGGCCGGAGGCGTCGATCATCTCCCGCAGCCGGGCGATCTTGGCCATCTGAGACCGCATGAACG
>Ga0302314_10003580_pt1 | contig 28602 bp, 22 predicted proteins | sample III_Palsa_N2_3_FD_200533 | JGI IMG/M metagenome (GOLD analysis project Ga0302314, IMG submission 200533) | Peat permafrost microbial communities from Stordalen Mire near Abisko, Sweden - III_Palsa_N2_3 | ecosystem: Environmental > Terrestrial > Soil > Palsa > Peat permafrost | place: Sweden...
AAAAGGAAAAAGCCATTGCGATCGAGGCTGCCAACAACCCCTTGATCCCCAAACTATTCACCATTGCGATGATCCCCAAGTTTTGATGAGTGGCTTTCCATGGAGACATCCATGAAAGCCTTGCCAGGTGAAACCCCCGTCCCATGCCCATGTGCCAGCTGGTACGGCGTTGCGCTATTTCATGCGCTTCGTTTCGCGCATTCTTACGAAACTATCATCATATTCTTGCGATCGTCAATACGAAAATGCGACGCACAGCAATTTCTTGCAATAGAAATGGTGCTAAGAAAATTTGTGCTGCCCTGATCTGTACTGCATTGAAAATGCAGTGATCGCTAGCGGGGCGGTTGCCCATAACCATGGCGAATGCGGGCAGGACGAACCGATGCATCCTCGAGCACATCCAGCAATTTATTTCTGGCCTGATTGCGGATCTTCGTTCGCGCAGGTATTCCTGCTCTTCCTGTGCCAATGACTCGCAGGCATGGGATGAGTATTGCGCATTCCCTGCGACACGCGAGCTTCGGCGAGACGCCTTGCACAAAGAAAATGAATCAATTTATAAAAAATAAATGGACGTCCATACGTCTATGCATGAAATCATGAAAAGTCCGCGCTCGGTGATCGATCGGCACCGACATTGATGTCGCCATCCAGGGGGCTGACTCCCGGCATGCCGGGAGCCAGCCTTTTTCACCTCTGCGTGCGATTAATGGACCACGCGGACTGGCTTACGGAACGTAACTGGCCTGTACGCTGACGCCAGAGAACGCCTGCACACCCACCACCTTGATGTAATACGTGCTTGTTGCGGGCTTGCTCACGGCCACCGACTCGGTATTGCCGGCATGAACCGAGGCGTAGTCGTATGCCGCGGTGATCGGCTCAGCACCGGCCTTCACGAACAACGACACGTCACCCGTGCCGCCAGAGGTGCGCATCGTCAACGCACGCGCACCCGCTGGAACTACCAGCGTGTAGAGCGTCTCGCTGCCCGCCGTGCCCGACTGACCACCCACGGCAATCCCGTTGGTCAGTTCGATCGTGACCGACCCTGTCGGAACGGTCGGATCATCCACGCCGTTGCCCCAGGCATTGAACTGCTTATGCAGCTCGGCATCGCTGAGGCAGGCATTCAGGCTGCTGGCTTGCGGCGCCGAGATCAGCTGCTGAGCGGCAAGGTTGGCTGCATAGGTCAGCATCGACGTGCGGTAAATCCCGAAATGGGCGGCCGAAGTGGCGATATTTCTGGCACTGGCATACACGTTGGCGCCGATCACGATGCCACCCGGTATCCAGGTCGGTACGCCAGTGTTGCAGGTCAGCAGCATCTGGCCGCCATCGTTGACACCCCAGCCCTCGTCCTTGAACAGGGCGGGGGTCAGATCCAGGTTGATGTGGCCTCGCAAGTCCGAGCTCTCGGCGTATTCCATCAGCGCGTTGGGCGACAGACGGGTGTCGTAGTGCGAGAACGACGAGCCCGAAGCCAGCACCGGCGGCGCATAGATCATCACGTTGCCGGCAGCATCGGTACCCGACATGCCTGTGCCGTGACCGAGCTCGGCGGTCAAGCCGGCCAGCCCCGTTCGCAGCTTGGCACCATCGACATTGCTGATGGTGATGGTCGGAAGAGCCACCGAAACGGCCGGTGAAAGTGCACCGGCAGCGTTGTTGGCCAGGATGACACCCGAAGCGCCGGCGGCAAGGGCGTTGCCGACCTTGACGTCGAACGTGCAGACACCGCGGTCGATCAAGGCGATCTTGCCGGCAACATCAGCCGCATTGGTGAACGGGAGGCAGCCCGCCGTAGCGGTGCCATCGGTGACCGGATCGACGGGACTCGTGAGCGCGGCCACGATGGCACCGCCGAAGTTGGCGGCAGTAGCAGCCGCGGGCGGCGACACTGCACCGTAGTCGTAAATACCCGCAACCGAAGCCGGCGCCGTGACGATCAGCTTTTCCGGCGGCCCCAGGAACAGCGGCGCCTCGTTCACGACGTTCGTGCCGCGGAAGACGAGCTTGCCATCGTCCAGGGCGGCGGTCTTGCGCTGCGCATTGGTCAGGTCACCCCACGACTTGCCGTTGGTGTCGCTGTAGACGAAGTACTCGTAGATGTTGACCGAGCTCGACGAGAGCGCACCGCTGGTGAGGGTGGACGTACCGGCAAAGCCGAGGCCATGACTCATCTCGTGCAGCATGACGTTCAGCAGGTTGCTCTGGCCCGCCGGAGTGTTGCCATCCAGACCGAAGTACCAACCGCTATCGGGCAGGCACGATGCCGTACCCAACGCGCCGTTGAACGACATGGTCATGTCAGACGTCGTTGGCGTGGCATCGGCACCGGAATAGGCATTGCCGAGCGCGCCTGAATACCACACGTTCAGCTTCACGCCCGACGGGGCCTTGCTGGCATCGGTGAACCGGATATTGCCGTTGGTGCCAGTGGAGCCCAGCACGGTGCCATTGACGTCGCACTGCAGCGGGCCGAACTTGGCATCGACCGCGATCGGCACCTTGCTCTGCAACACGGCACCCCACATGTTGGCCGCGAACTGGAACACGATGCGTGCCTGCTCGCCGCGCGTCACACCGGCATTGCCGCCAACCGGCGTCGCGGGAGACGTGTCGTTGAGGCCGGTGTTGGCAGCGTCCTTGTTGATGATGACGATGTCGGCGGCGAGCGAGCTGCCAGCGAAGCCGAGCATGCCGGCAACCAGGAAGGCCGTAAAAAGCTTGTTGCGGCGGATCATTTCGTCACCTCCACGGCGGCAGTCGGTACTTCATCACCTGGGTGCACCACCACCAGGTTGCCCTTGGCGTCGCGCTTGCCGACCACGTAGCTGTCCATGTTTTCGGGGGTGTCGATCACTTCCATGGTGTAACCATTCACACGCACTATGCGCAGGGTCTTGAGCGACTCGGCCTCGGTGCGCGGACGGCCACTGGTGCTGGGCAGCACAGCCTGCTGCTGGCGCTTGAGTTCAACCGACTTGGCGAATGCCGCCGCCTCTTCGGGCGTGGGCGCTCGCAACTGCTTGGTGACCGGATCAAAGAAGGCCACCTGCATGGAACCGCCGGAAGCCGCCACCGGCTGTGCAGCCTGCACGGGTTTATTGTCTGTTGCGATCGCCGCAGTGGCGAATAGGCCGGTCAGCATCACAGCCGCCGCCTGAGTCATTACGTTCTTCATCATGCAAAACCCCTCCCGTTGAAAAAAGCGCCGTCAGCCGGCACCGAAAATTTGGAGCGCACGCATCCCGCACGCCCGAATTGCGCGCCGGAATTCCGTCGACAAGAGCATCTGGTTCGCGTGAGCACCCAATGCGCGGACATGCACCCGTGGCGCTACGCGCTGCATCGACAACCATTGCTTCGAATGCACCAAGGCCGTCTGACGACGCGCCTCCCACACTCGACGTCCGCGCCCACGAACTTCCTGACCCGCCACGACATCGCCGACGATCTACCCCGGTGTAGAACCCACCCCACACCTCGGTCGATGTCGCTGGCGCCCCCGCCTATCCAAACCGCAGATTCCGAAACTCCTCCACCCCCGAATCATCGAAGCTATCAGCAAATTCTTGCGCCAGTCAACGCAATTTCTTGATGGCACATGGACATTGATGCTGCGCTGCGGAAAGAACCTGCGCTTGCGTGCTTACCCACAACTGCCAGAATTGGCTGCCGTGCCACAGCCAGAAACCATGCAGTTACTTGATATCGGCGCCAACCTTGGTCACGAGTCGTTCCATCACGATCTCGATGCGGTGTTGCAACGTGCGCATGCGCATGGGGTCAGTCGGATGATCGTTACCGGCGCCTCGCGCGCAGGCAGTACGCACGCGCTCGCGCTGGCCAAGGCTCATCCAGGTGCGCTGTTCGCGACGGCTGGCGTACATCCGCACCATGCGATCGACTACGACGACGCTACTGATGGGCTGCTGCGTGAGCTTGCGAAGGATCCTTCGGTGCGCGCGGTCGGCGAGACCGGGCTGGACTACAACCGCAACTATTCGCCGCATGACGTGCAAGTGCAGGTGTTCGAGCGCCAGTTGCAGATCGCGGTGGATCTGCAGAAGCCGCTGTTCCTGCATCAACGCGATGCACACGGCGATTTCATCGCGTTGCTGCGGCGCTATCGCGACCAGGTGCCGGCAGCCGTGGTGCACTGCTTTACCGACAGCGGCGAGGCACTGCGCGACTATCTGGCACTGGATTGCCATATCGGCATCACCGGCTGGATCTGCGACGAACGCCGCGGTACCCATCTGCGCGAACTGGTGCGCGAGATTCCGGCGGATCGGTTGATGATCGAAACCGACGCGCCCTACCTGTTGCCGCGCACGGTGCGGCCGCATCCGGCGCACCGGCGCAACGAACCGATGTACCTGAAGCACATCTGCGAGGAAATCGCGCGCGATCGCGGCGAACCGGTGGAAGTCACGGCAGCGAACAGTACGGCAACCGCCGAGGCATTCTTCGGGTTGCGATGACCCCTGGCGTCAGTCGGCGAGCACTTTCGTTTCGCCCGGCGCCAGACCACCCAACGCATGTTCGCCCATGCGCATGCGGATCAGCCGCAGAGTCGGAAAACCAACCGCAGCGGTCATCCGCCGCACCTGGCGGTTGCGGCCTTCACGTAGGGTCAGGCTGAGCCAACTGGTGGGAATGGCCTTGCGAAAGCGCACCGGCGGATCGCGTGGCCACAGCCAGTCCGGCTCAAGCGCCAGTTCCGCGGTCGCCGGCAGGGTTGGGCCATCGTTCAACAGCACACCGCGGCGCAGTGCCTGCAGGGCAGGCTCGTCGATCTCGCCGTCGACCTGCACCAGATAGGTCTTGTCCTGCTTGTGGCGGGGATCCGTCAGCCGATGCGCGAGCCGGCCATCATCGGTCAACAGCAGCAGACCCTCGCTGTCATGATCCAGCCGTCCAGCCGCATAGACGTCCTTTTGCCTCACGAATTCGGCCAGCGTGCGACGACCGTCAGCATTGGTGAACTGGCACAGCACGCCATACGGCTTGTTCAATGCAATCAGCATGGCAATGCGTCGTGCACAGTACCTCAGGGAGTCGAGGTAGTCGGCACCGGCGCCGATGGCTTGACGAAGCGCAGGGTCATTCGGTCGGACTCGCCGATCGCCTGATACTTCGCCTTGTCCTGCTCGCCGAGCGTGAGTGTGGGCGGCAAGGTCCACACGCCCTTCGGATAGTCCTTGGTGTCCTTCGGGTTGGCGTTGATCTCGCTGCTCTCGTCCAGCGTGAAGCCTGCATCGGTAGCCAGCTTCACCACGTAGCGGGTCGGCAGGTAGCCGCTCTGCTTCACGGTCGCCAGCGAAGCGTTGTCGTCTGCACGATGATCGACCACACCCAGCACACCACCGGACCGCAACACTGCAAAGAACGCCTTGAACATCGCCGGGGCGGTATCAGCCATCACCCAGTTGTGCACGTTGCGGAACGTGAGCACCAGGTCGGCCGAGCCGGGCGCACCGAACGCCGGCGCCTTCGGATCGAATTCGACGAACTTCGCGTTGCCGTAATGCGCTGCATCGGCGGCAAACTTCTGATGCAGGGCATCACCATCGCGACGCGCTTCACCACCACCAGCAGGTACCTGCACTGCGGCGATGTAGTGGCCGTTGTCGTGCAGCAAGGGCGCCAGGATCTCGCTGTACCAGCCACCGCCGGGGGTAATCTCGATCACCGTCTGGTCCGGCCGGATGCCGAAGAACTGCAAGGTGGCCTTGGGGTGGCGATACACGTCACGCGCCGTATTGGCGGGCGAACGCCAGCTGCCGGCCAGCACGCTGTCGAGCTGCGCCGAGGTGAAGTCGCTGGCGCTGGTCGGCGGCACCAGTTCATCGGTTGGCTGATCCTGCCCGGCGGAGGCAGCCGGTGCCGCCTGCGCAGCGGCCGATGCAGGCATGCCCAGACATGCCGCCAGCAACAGTGCCGCCAGCGGCGCGCCAAAGCGAACCGCCCCCATCCCTGCTGTCCCCATCCCGCGATTCATCGATGACCCCTTGGCGCATTGGCCGTGCAGATTTGACGCAATGTGACGAAAACCATGTGTAGGCGCGGTATTCAGAACGATCGCAGCTTATCAATAGTGAATCACGGAACGGATCACCTTGCCCACATGCATCAGTTCGAACGCGTCGTTGATCCGCTCCAACGGCAGCACTTCGGTAATCATCTCGTCGATGCGGATCTCGCCGGCCATGTAACGGTCGACATAGCCAGGCAATTGCGAGCGGCCCTTCACCCCGCCAAATGCCGAGCCACGCCATACGCGCCCGGTGACCAGTTGGAACGGCCGCGTGCTGATTTCCTGTCCCGCACCGGCCACGCCGATGATGATCGACTCGCCCCAACCCTTGTGACAGCACTCCAGCGCCGCGCGCATCACGTGCACGTTGCCGATGCATTCGAACGAATAGTCCACGCCGCCATCGGTGAGATCGACGATCACCTGCTGGATCGGTGTATCCGGGTAATCTTTAGGATTGATGCAGTCGGTGGCACCGAGCAGCTTCGCCATCTCGAACTTCGCCGGGTTGGTGTCGACCACCACGATGCGCCCGGCCTTCGCCATCACCGCGCCCTGCACCACCGACAGGCCAATACCGCCCAGGCCGAACACCGCCACCGACGCACCCGGCTCCACCTTCGCGGTGTTGAGTACCGCACCAATGCCGGTAGTGATGCCGCAGCCGAGCAGGCAGACCTTTTCCAGCGGCGCTGCCTTGTTGATCTTCGCCAGCGAGATCTCCGGCAGCACGGTGTATTCACTGAACGTGCTGGTGCCCATGTAATGCAGCAGCGGCTTGCCGTTGAGCGAGAAACGGCTGGTGCCATCGGGCATCAGGCCTTTGCCCTGGGTGATGCGAATCTTCTGGCACAGGTTGGTCTTGCCGGACAGGCAGAACTTGCACTCGCCGCATTCGGGCGTGTACAGCGGAATCACGTGATCGCCGACCTTGAGCGAGGTGACACCTGCGCCGACTTCCTCGACGATGCCGCCGCCCTCGTGACCGAGAATCACCGGGAACATGCCTTCCGGATCGGCGCCCGAGAGGGTGAACGCATCGGTGTGGCAGACACCGGTGGCAACGATGCGCACCAGCACCTCGCCGGCCTTCGGCCCGGCGACATCGACCTGTTCGATCGTGAGCGGCTTGCCGGCTTCCCAGGCAACAGCGGCGCGTGACTTCATGGCTCAACTCCTGACGATAATTCTGCAGCAATCTACGATGATGACGCGTCCGCCAGCTTTGCGAAACCGCATCAGCCGACTGCCGTGTCATCACGCCGCAGCGCCGGCATCTGCTGGCAGTAATCCTCCGCCTCGGCCAGCAGCCATTCGCGGAACAGCTGCAAGCCGCGATGCTCCTGCGAACGCGGCGGATACACCAGCCAGTACGCATCCTCCACCGGCAGGTAGTGATCACCGAGTACCTGCAAGCGGCCGGCGTCGATCAGTGACTTCGACGTCACCATCCGCCCCAGCGCCACGCCGAGGCCTTCCAAGGCCGCATGCCGCAGGGTATCGACCGTATCGAAATGCGCGACGTAACGCTTCGGCGGCGTACCACCGTAACGAGCAAACCAGTCAAGCCAGCGATTGGCCGGATGCGGATCGCCCAGCAGGGGCCAGTGTGAGAGATCGTGCGGATCGGCATCGCCCATCTGCGCCACCAGTGCTGGTGCCGCGACTGGTGCGATCCATTCGCCGAACAGCCGCTCGCTGTGCAGGCCAGGCCAGTTGCCACGGCCGTAGCGCAAGCCGACATCGACCGGCTCGCGCTCGAAATTCACCAGCGCCGAACTCGACTGCAGGCTGAGCTCCAGGTCCGGATGCACGGCGACCAGCCGCGGCAGTCGTGGCACCAGCCAGCTTGAGATGATGCCCGGGCTGGCGCTCAGCGTGAGCGCGTCGTGGCGTCGCTGGTGATAGCGCAACAGCGCGTGCTCGATGCCGTCGAAATGCTCGCCCACCGCCTCGAGCAGGCTGCAGCCATCGACAGTCAATGTCACCCCGCGCGGCCCGCGTTCGAGCAGGCGTCGCTCCAGGCGCTCCTCCAGCTGGCGCATCTGGTGGCTGAGCGCGCTTACGGTGAGATTTGCCTGCGCCGCGGCGCGCGACAGATTGCCCAGCCGGGCGACCAGCACGAACTGTTGCAGCAGGCCCAGCGGCAGCTTTCCCATCTTGAATTTCCCTCAAGTCTGGCTTGCGAATATATCGCTTTTTGGCGGTCTTCAGCCTGCGTATCTTGAGATCAACCCAAGCCTTCATGCTTCCCAGGAGATTCTCCCATGAGCTCACTCTGGACCAACCTGCTGTTCCTGCACGGTCACATCACCCACACAGATCTGGCCTGGCGGCCCGATACTCGCACCGAGACGGATCGGCGCAAGACGGTCATCAGGAAGCCCAAGTCAATCGCGCGGATGTGCTGCGCATCCATCTGGCCGCGGCTCGTCGGACCGCGCTGAACCGCCCCGATGCGGCTCCGGCACGCAACCACTCCGGCTACATCACGCTCTTTTTGCCCGGACGCGTGCATGCTTGGCGCTCCCCATCGTCCGAGGTGTTCCTCCGTGCAGAAGCGCCCACTTGGCAAATCATCGTTGTCCGTCACCCCGCTCGCCTTTGGCGGCAACGTATTTGGCTGGAGCGTCGACGAAAAGCGTTCGTTCGAATTGCTCGATGCGTTCGTCGATGCCGGCGGCAACCTGATCGATACCGCCGACGTGTATTCGGCCTGGGTGCCGGGCAACCGTGGTGGCGAGTCGGAAACCATCATCGGCAACTGGCTGAAGCAGAGCGGCAAGCGCGACCAGGTGGTGATCGCCACCAAGGTGGCGAAGTGGGCGGAGCATCCGGGCCTGTCGCCGGCAAACATTCACCAGGCCGTGGATGGTTCACTCAAGCGTCTGCAGACCGATCACATCGACCTGTATCAGGCGCATGAGGACGATGCCAGCGTGCCGCTGGCGGAAACGCTGGGTGCATTCGCGCGTCTGATCGAATCCGGCAAGGTGCGTGTGATCGGTGCGTCCAACTACAGTGCCGCGCGCTTCGCCGATGCACTGGCGGTATCGAAGCAACACAACCTTCCTCGTTACGAAAGCCTGCAGCCGGAATACAACCTGGTCAGTCGCGACGGCTATGAAAAGGCACTGGAGCCGCTGATCCGTGCAGAGAACATCGGCGTGATCAGCTACTACGCGCTGGCCAGCGGCTTCCTCAGCGGCAAGTACCGCAGCGAGGCTGACCTGGCCAGGAGCAGTGCACGCGGCGGCTCGGTGAAAAAGTACTTGAACCCGCGTGGCCTGCAGGTGCTCGCCGCGCTCGACGCCATCGCCGCTGCCCACCACGCCACGCCGGCACAAGTCGCGCTGGCGTGGCTGATTGCGCGGCCCGGCCTCACCGCGCCGATCGCCAGTGCCACCAGCGTGGAACAGCTGCACGAACTGCTCGGTGCCACTTCGTTGCAACTGAGTCCTGACGAGATCGCGCGGCTGGATCTGGTCAGCGCGGGCTGATCACCAACTACGGCGAGGTGCCAGCGTTCGTGGGAGCGCTGGCACTGCTGCCGGGGGCAGGATCAGCATCCTGGTCTTCCGGTGACTCGACCTGATAGCCGTCCGCCTTCAGGCTGGCCAGATAGCCGTCCGGTTTCAGCAATTCATCCATCGGCAGCATCGCAAACGTCTGCGCGTTGCCGGCCAGCGCCGCGCGCGCGGCGGCGATCCAGACCGCCTGTTGCTTGGCCGGCACATCATCGAGCCCCAGCGTGTGCGCGAAGCCGGCACTGGCGACAGCCGAGACACAGGCGTCGCGTCGGTCGCTGTCGGGCAGTTCGCGCAGGGCCTGCAGATCGCCGGTAGCCCAGGCGTTGGCGCGCGCCTTCATCGCCGGCATGTCCTGCTCGACGCTGTCCAGCGTGCGGATGAAACAGGTGGTGTCGCGTGGTGCGGAGTTCTTGAACGCCTTGATCGCCGCGCCCGGATGCTCGATGACGACCTGGTAGTCCGTCGATACCTGCTTGACACCGTAACGTGTGGCCAGCGTATTGATGGTCGTCGGGACCCCGCCGGTCTTGCTCAGTCCATTGGACTCGATCGCCTTCTTGTACAACTCCTGTGCCGCGAAGATCGGCCGCCAGCGCTCGATGCCCCGATCGTTGCCAATGTACTTCTGCTTGAGCACCAGCCAGCGCGCATACACCGGCGGCGGCAACACCTGTTGCAGGGTTTCGCCATCGTCGTTCTTGCGTGCGCTATAGGCCGAAGGAAGCAGGAAGAGCTTGCCCAGGAAGCCGACGTTGGCCTTCAGCTGCAGCGTGGGCGACAGCAGCACCTGCTGTGACTGGCTGATGATCTTTTCCAGATCGTGCGATTGCCACTGCATGTTCTGCGGCAACGGTGACAACGTGCCAAGCACCCACATCACATGATCGCCCTTGGATACCTTCCACAAGCCTGGACCGGGTTGCGCCCCGCTGACCACCACGGTCGCGAGCTCGGCCACATCCGAGGGCAGCGGTGGCGGCGGTGCAGTGGACGCCGTCGACTGGGCGAACGCCGGCACCAGGCCGCTCAGGGCGAACAGGAATGCAACGCAGCGCAGACGCATCGATGATGCTCCAGTCTCGGAAGCGTGCATTGTGTCAGGACCTTGCTGACTCGGACGTAGCCGGAACCACGCGTCAGCAGGTGGATCAGGGAACTTCTGGCACGCCAGCCGGACGTCTTGCCGCAGCTGGCGGCAACGGCGCAAATAAAAACGGAGCGCCGCAAGGCGCCCCGTCTCATTTCAGCTCCAGCGTACGACGCTTACCCCAGTGCAACTCGCCTCAGGCGGAAAGCGCCGCCAGCGCGGCGTTGAACGTCGCGCTCGGACGCATCGCAGCGCTGACCAGCTTCAGGTTCGGATGGTAATAACCCTGGATGTCCACCGGCTTGCCCTGCACGCCATTGAGCTCGGCGACGATCTTCGCCTCGTTCTCCTGCAGTGCCTTGGCCAGCGGCGCGAACCTTGCCTTCAAGGTGGGATGCGACTCCTGCGAGGCCAGCGCCTGCGCCCAGTAAAGTGCCAGGTAGAAATGGCTGCCGCGGTTGTCCAGTTCACCGACCTTGCGCGACGGCGACTTGTTGTTGTCGAGGAACTTGCCATTGGCCTTGTCCAGCGTCTTGGCCAACACGTCGACCTCGGCACTGCCGTAGCGGCTGCCCAGATGTTCCAGCGAGGCCGCCAGCGCGAGAAACTCGCCCAGCGAATCCCAGCGCAGGTAGTCCTCTTCCAGGAACTGCTGCACGTGCTTAGGCGCGGAACCGCCGGCACCGGTTTCGAACAGGCCGCCGCCGGCCATCAACGGCACGATCGAGAGCATCTTGGCGCTGGTGCCCAGCTCCATGATCGGGAACAGATCGGTCAGGTAGTCGCGCAGCACGTTGCCGGTGACGGAAATCGTGTCCAGCCCTTGGCGGATGCGTTCCAGGGAAAAGCGCGTGGCAGCCACCGGATCCATGATGCGGATGTCCAAACCGCTGAGGTCGTGATCCTTCAGGTAACGCTCGACCTTGCTGATCATCTGCGCGTCGTGGGCGCGCTGCGGATCCAGCCAGAACACCGCCGGCGTGTGCCGCGCGCGACTCACCGCCAGCTTCACCCAGTCCTGAATCGGCGCATCCTTGGTCTGGCACATGCGCCAGATATCGCCCGCCTCGACATCGTGCTGCAAAAGCACGGTGCCGGCGGCATCGAGCACCTTCACCACGCCGTCGGCGGCGATCTGGAAGGTCTTGTCGTGCGAGCCGTACTCCTCGGCCGCCTGCGCCATCAGGCCGACGTTGGGCACGCTACCCATGGTCGCCGGATCGTACGCACCGTGCGCCTTGCAGTCGTCGATCACCACTTGATAGACGTCGGCGTAGCTGCGATCCGGGATCACCGCCTTGATGTCCTGCAACTTGCCTTCGGCGTTCCACATCTTGCCGGAGTCACGGATCATCGCCGGCATCGAAGCGTCGATGATCACGTCACTGGACACGTGCAGGCTGGTGATGCCCTTGTCGGAATTGACCATCGCCAGACCGGGACGCTGCGCGTATTCCGCATCGATGTCGGCCTTGATCTGCGCCTGTTGCGCTTCCGGCAACGAGGCGATGCGCGCATACAGGTCGCCGATGCCGTTGTTCGGATTGAAGCCGACCTGCTTCAGCACCGCCGCATGCTTCGCCAGCACATCGCTGTAAAACTCGCTGATCACCACGCCGAACATGATCGGGTCGGAGACCTTCATCATGGTCGCCTTCAGATGCACGGAGAACAGCACGCCCTGCTTCTTCGCGTCCGCGATCTGCGCGTCGATGAAGCTGGCCAGCGCGCGCTTGCTCATCACCGCAACGTCGATGATCTCGCCGGCCAGCAAGCTGGTCTTCGGCTTCAGCACGGTGTGGCTGCCGTCCTTGCCGAACCATTCGATGCTGACAGTGCCGGCCTGCTCGACGACGACGGATTTCTCGGTGCCATAGAAATCACCGCCATCCATGTGCGACACGTGGGTCTGCGAATCCTTGCTCCATGCGCCCATCTTGTGTGGGTGCTTGCGCGCGTAGTTCTTCACCGAGGTCGGTGCGCGGCGATCGGAATTGCCTTCGCGCAGCACCGGATTCACCGCACTGCCCTTGACCCGGTCATAGCGCGACTTGATGTCCTTTTCCGACGCGTCCTTCGGCTCATCCGGATAGTCCGGCAGCGCATAACCGTGCTGCTGCAGCTCCTTGATCGCGGCCTTGAGCTGCGGCATCGAGGCGCTGATGTTCGGCAACTTGATGATGTTCGCCTCGGGCGTGGTGGCGAGCTGACCCAGCTCGGCCAGATCGTCGGCGATTTTCTGATCGTCCTTCAGGAACTCCGGGAACAGCGCAATGATGCGCCCCGCCAGCGAGATGTCACGCGTCTCCACCTTGATGCCGGCGGTACCGGTGAACGCAGCGATGATCGGCAACAGGGACTGCGTGGCCAGGAACGGCGCTTCATCGGTCAGCGTGTAGATGATCTTGGGCGTGTTGGACATTGTCTGTATGGACCTCTCTGCTACGACATTTCAGGAATGGAGCGCTGCCGCCTGGGGCTGGACCGGAATCGCATGGCGTACGCCATGCCTGCAGCGACCGGATCATCCAGGCCGTCACGGCACACGAAAGCCTCCCATTGTCGCGTTTTCGCTGGAGCGGGGAAAGCACAGGTCGCGCGCCCATGTTTCGCTGCGAATGGCCTTGCATCAGTACCTTGGTGACGGCACAAGCCTGTGCTTGCGACAAGACTCGCCCGCCAGCGTTGAGCATGCCGACGACATGCATGGAAGTATTGTGGCGCCGCGCAAGGTCCGCCCTTGCCAGCCACGCTATGCTTCGGCGCCAAACCAACCATCTTCAGACAGGGAAACGGAATGAGCCCATTGAGCCAGTCCATCGTCGATTTCATCGCCGGATTGCAGCCGCTGTATACCTGCCAGCATGCCGATGGCCACGAATGCGCGCTGTCGCTGCAGGACGGCACGCTGATCCTGCCGGTCGACGAGTCGCATGCCGAACAGGAGGAGGGCTGGGTTGCGGTGTTCTGGCAGGGCGATAGCCGCCGGCACTCGGAAGTGATGGGTCCGCAGCTGGCCAGCGTGGCTGTGTGGCGACACGTGGAACTGCATGGGGTCGACCGTACGCCGGCCGAACGGGCAGCGCTGCACCGGCAGATGGCTGGACAGTTCCACGCCTGCACCGGCCTATCGCTGCAACCCGAAGCTACCGCGTCGACGTTGATGGCCGTCACGCCATGAATTACCGCCCGCCAAGCGACGGGATTCACGTCACTTCCCGAAAACAGGAACGCAGCCAAGCTGCGTTCCTGTTTTGAATCACCTCAGAGACTCGACCGTCGAGACGGACTCGGTGGTATCCGGCCTGCCATCCAATGGAGTCCCGGGTTCAGTCGCGCCGCCTTAATTCCCCGAGCCTGAAGAGCCGCTGCTGGCAGGTGGCTGCGCGGAAGAACCGCTGTTCATGGGTGTCATCGCGGAACCGCTGGGCGTCGGTGACTGGGTGGAAGCACTGGGTGCCGGCGCCATTGCCGGCGCAGCTGCGGTGGCCGCCGGTGGTGGCGTCGCGGGTACTTGCGAGGCCGATTCGTCGGTCTTGCCACACGCACTCAGGGCCAATATGGCGGCCAGCGAGACGGTGTACATCAGGGCATGGCGAGTCATCTTCATCGTAAATCTCCTACTTCGGGCGAACAAACGCGTCTGCATTTGTGGAAGGTGTCCAGTGATACCCAGCATGGGGTTAACAAGCCGTGTGCATGAAGGCAAAGGCGTGCATACAAACAGTCATCAGGGCCGGTTCAGGGTCGACCTGCCGCAGGCGGTACATCACCCGCGCACGCTGATGATCCGGCGCGACCGTGCCTGCTCCTGCCGACTCACCCGCCAGCTTTTCCAGCGAGCGGCCAGGCACGAGAAGATCACGTACAGCGCCGGCGTGCTGAGCAGGGTGAGGCTTTGCGAGATCAGCAGGCCGCCGATCAGCGCGATGCCGAGCGGACGACGCAGCTCGGAACCCTCGCCCAGCCCGATCGCGATCGGCAAGGCGGCGAGGATCGCCACCATCGTCGTCATCATGATCGGGCGGAAGCGCACGATGCATGCCTCGCGCACGGCCTCCAGCGGGTTCTTGCCGTGCTCGCGTTCGGCGACGAGGGCGAAGTCGATCATCATGATCGCGTTTTTCTTGACGATGCCGATCAACAGCACCATCGCGATCTGCGCGATCACCGACAACTCGGTATTGGTAAGCCACAGCGCCAGCAAGGCGCCGACACCGGCCGCCGGCAGCGTGGACAGGATCGTCACCGGGTGGATCAGGCTCTCGTACAGCATGCCCAGCACGATGTAAACGGTGAGAATCGCACCCAGCACCAGCCACAGCATGCCGCTCTGTGATTGCTGGAAACGACGAAAATCGCCACCCACGTTGAGCTTGATGTCGCCCGGCATGCGCATGTTGTTGGCGGTGGCCTGGATCACCTGCAACGCCTCGCCCTGGCTCACGCCGGGCGCCACGTTGAAACTGAGATCCATCGTGGTCTGCTGGTTTTCATGGCTGACCTGGGTCGGTGCCAGCCCGGCCTTCTGGTGTGCGAAGGCGGTCAGCGGAATCATCTTGCCGCTGGTCGATTGCACGTAGGTGCTGTCGAGCGACGCCGGCGAGGCGGTCTGGTTCGGCAGCGCGTTGATCACCACCTTGTACTGGTTGAGGTCGGAGTAGATCGTCGACACCTGCCGCTGGCCGAACGCGTCGTACAACGCGCCATCGATGGTGCCCATCGACAGCCCCAGTCGTGAAGCCTTGTCGCGATCGACCACGATGTCCTGCTCGAGGCCGGCATCGTCCACGTCGCTGCCGACATCCATCAGCTTGGGATTCTTTTTCAGTTCGGTGACCAGTTTCGGCAGCCACTCCTGCAGCTCGGTCAGGTCATCGCCCTGCAGGGAGATCTGATACTGCGCACCCTGGCTGGTGCCACCGCCGCTGAAACTGGGCAGGTCCTGGATCGGGCGCAGCCGTACGTTCAGGTCAGGATACTTGGCGGCCTTCGCACTCAACCGCGCCAATGCCGCGAAGGTGTCGTCCTTGCGGCCTTCGGCATGGGTCTTCAGCTGAATGTCGAAGAAGCCACTGGCGCCCTGTCGGCTACTGCCCAGGCGCGAGCCGACCGTGGCCACATCGTGGTCCCTCAACAACATGTCGATCAGTCGCTGCTGGCGGGTCACCGAGTCCTGGAACGACACCGTGGCACCCGACGTCGCGCGACCACGGATCAGGCCGGTATCCTGCGGCGGGAACAGGCTGGTCTTGACCTGGGTGAACAGGAAGATCGTGATACCGATCAGGATCAACGGCGTCAGCGATAGCAGCAAGGCATGACCCAGCGAGAAATTCAGCGCCCGGACGTAGACCGCAAGCATGCGTTCATGAAAACGGTCGATCGCCAGACCCCAGCGTGACGATTCCGCCGGTTCGCGATGCCCGCGCAGGAAGTGGCCGCACATCGACGGTGTAAGCGTAAGCGAGACCACGGCCGAGATCACGATCGCCGCCACAAGCGTCATTGTGAATTCCTTGAAGAACATGCCGGTGATGCCGCCCATGAACAGCAGCGGGATGAACACCGCGATCAGCGAGCCGGTGATCGACACGATGGTGAAGCCGATCTCGCGCGCACCGGTCAGCGCCGCCTGCATCCGCGTCATGCCCTGGTCGATATGCCGCACGATGTTCTCGATCACCACGATCGCGTCGTCGACCACGAACCCGATCGCGATGACCAGCGCCAGCAGGGTGAGGTTGTTGAGGGTGTAGCCGAGGATGTACATCAGCATCGCCGCGCCGGCCAGCGAAAGCGGTACGGTTACTGCGGCGATCAACGTGGGCGCCAGCCGGCGCAGGAACAGCGCCATCGTCAGCACCACCATCGCCAGGCTGATCAACAACGTGGCCTGTACCTCATGCAACGACGCGCGAATGGTCGGCGTGCCGTCGAAATACGGGGTCAGCTTGGTGCCGGGCTGCAGGAAGCCACGCAGTTCGGGAATCGCCGCCTTGACCCGGTCCACCGTGCCGATGATGTTGGCATTGGACTGCTTGTACACGTACATCAGGATCGCCGGCTTGCCTTGGAACCAGGCTGCCTGATACGCATCCTGCTGGCCGTCGTAGACCTTGGCCACGTCGGACAGACGTACCACCACGCCATTCTGGTTCGAGATGACCAGTCCGGCGAAATCGGCAGCGTTGTGCAGGGCATCGTTGGCGGTCACCGCCATCGTGGTGATGCCGTCGGACAGGAAACCCTGCGGCGAGGTCACGTTGGCCGCGGTCAGTGCGTTGCGCAGATTGTCCGGCGACAGCCCCATCGCGTTGAGTGAACGCAGGTTCACATCGACGCGCACCGCTGGCGTCGACGCGCCGGCGATATCCACCGAGGCCACGCCCTCGAGCTGGCGCAACCGCTGCGCCAGCAGCGAATCGGCGACGTCATACAGATCACGCGCGGATTGTGTTTCCGAAGTCAGCGCAAAGGCGATGATCGGGTCGTCGTTCGGGTTGGCCTTCTCGTAGCTGGGCGGGCTGTTGAGCCCCGACGGCAGGTCGGCCTGCGCCGCATTGATCGCCGCCTGCACATCGCGCGCTGCGGAATCCAGGTTACGGCTGGTGTCGAACATCAGCAGCACCTGCGTACTGCCCAGTGAGCTGGACGAACGCATGGTATCGATGCCCGGCACCTGGCCCAGGTGGCGCTCCAGCGGCGCGGCGACGGTAGAGGCCATGTTGTCCGCGCTGGCACCGGCTTGGCTGGCCTGCACGAAGATCACCGGGAATTGCATGTCCGGCAGCGCGGACACGCCGAGCAACGCGTAGCAGATCACGCCGACCACGAAGACGCCGATCGCCAGCAACGAGGTGCCGATCGGACGGCGGATGAACGGGCCGGAGATATTCATGGAGCTGGCTTGACCAAAGTACGGATCACGGTATTCCAGATGGCGCGGGAAAAGCCCATCACGCTGCTAACGCAGCTGCCGCGAAAAGGTTGAGCTGGGGCGAGGAGGCTCGGGTACCTGCATTTCCATGTGCCGGGTGCCCTGCGGGCAAGATCACGCCACGCCCTGCTTCGCGTGCCGCAATGCGCGCTGTTCGCGGCGCGCGGCGAGCCAGTCCGAGAAACGCTCCATGTACAGGTAGATCACCGGCGTGGTGTACAACGTCACCAGCTGCGACAGCAACAGGCCGCCGACGATCGACACGCCGAGCGGACGGCGCAGTTCCGAACCGATGCCGTTGCCGAGTGCCAGCGGCAGCGCGCCGAGCATCGCCGCGGCGGTGGTCATCATGATCGGACGGAAACGCAGCAGGCAGGCGCGGCGGATCGCGTCATGCGCGTTCATGCCGGTACGTTTCGCCTCGATCGCGAAGTCGATCATCATGATCGCGTTCTTCTTGACGATACCGATCAGCAGCACGATGCCGACGATGCCATCCACCGACAGGCTCATGCCGCACAGGATCAGCGCCAGCAACGCACCCACACCGGCCGGCGGCAACGTGGAGATGATCGTCAGCGGGTGGATGTAGCTCTCGTACAGCACACCCAGCACGATGTAGATCACGATGATCGCGGCGAGCAGCAGCAGTACCTCATCACCGAGGCTGGAGGAGAACTCTGCCGCCTTGCCAATGAACTGACTACGCACCTGCGCAGGGAAGTTCATCTGCTTCTCGATATCGTGGATCGCATCCACCGCCTCCGACAGCGAATAGCCCGGTGCCAGGTTGAACGAAACCGTCACCGCGGGCAGCTGCTGCTGATGACTGATCACCAGCGGCGCGGTCGTGATCTCGGACGTCGCCAGCGAGGCGATCGGGATGATGCTGCCGGTGCCGATGATGACGCCGGTATTGGCGACGTTGATACCGGTACTGGTGGACGAATTGCTCGAGGCAGCCTGACCGAAGCTGGTGGCATTGCTGCCGGTAAGCGCACCGCTGCCGTTGCTCTTCACCGCCAGTTGGTTCAGCAGCGACGTGCTGTTGCGGAATTGCGGCGCCACTTCGAGCACCACACGGTACTGGTTGAGCTGGGTGAAGATGGTCGAGATCTGGCGCTGGCCGAACGAGTCGTACAGCGTGTCGTCAATCGTCTGCACGGGCACGCCGAGCCGGCTTGCCTTGTCGCGATCGATGGTCAGCTTGAGTGCGGTGCCCTGGTCGGCGAGGTTGTTGCCGACATCCGACAGTTCCGGTCGTTGGCGCATGGCCTGGGTCATCTGGTTGGCATAACCGGACAACTCGGCCGCGTTCACGTCGGACATCGAGTACTGGTATTCGGTGGCGGAGACCTGGCTGTCCAGCGTCACGTCCTGCACCGGCTTGAGGTAAAGCGCGATGCCAGGAATGCCTGCCACGGCGGCCTGCAGGTTCGCCACCATCGTGTCCAGGCTGGCGCGGTCGCCGCGATCCTTCAGCACGATGCTGAGCTGACCCTGGTTCAGGGTCGGGTTGACCGAGCCGGCACCGATGAAGGCGGCCACACCTGCCACACCTGCCTGCTTGCGCAGTGCATCGGCCACCGCCTGGGTGCGCTGTTCCATCTGCGGGAACGCCACGTTCTGGTCAGCCTGCACCACGCCGGTGATCAGGCCGGTGTCCTGCTCGGGCAGCAGGCCCTTGGGGATCACGATATACAGGAACACGGTAAGCACCACCGCAGCGGCGGCGACCAGCATGGTCAGTGGACGGTGATCTAGAACCCAATCCAGCGAGCGCTCGTAGACGTTGACGGTGCGCGTCCACAGATTCTTCTTGCCGGCCGCGGCATGACGCTCATGCGCGTCGTCGCCTTCGGGCAGCTGGTCGGCCTTGAGCAGGTAGGCGCACATCATCGGCGTCAGGGTCAGCGACACCAGCATCGAGATCGTCACCGCGATCGTCAGCACCCACGCGAATTCGTGGAACAGGCGGCCGGTCACGCCGGGCATCAGCAGCAACGGCAGGAACACCGCTACCAGCGACACGGTCAGCGACAGCACGGTGAAGCCGATCTCCCGCGCGCCGATCTCGGCGGCCTCCTTGCCGTCCTTGCCCTGCTCGATGTAGCGCACGATGTTCTCGATCATCACGATCGCATCGTCGACCACGAAGCCGGTGGCCACGGTCAAGGCCATCAGCGAGAGGTTGTCCAGCGACATGCCGGTGAACGCCATCACGCCGAACGTACCCAGCAGCGACAGCGGCACCGCGACGGACGGGATGATCGTGGCCCACAGGCGGCGCAGGAACACGAAGATCACCGCCACCACCAGGAAGATGGTCAGTAGCAGGGTGAACTCGACGTCATGCACCGAGGCGCGGATGGTCACCGTGCGGTCGGCGAACACGTCCAGATGCACGTTGGCCGGCAACACCGCGCGCAGCTGCGGCAGGATCTGGCGGATCGATTCCACCGTCTGCACGATGTTCGCGCCAGGCTGGCGACGGATGTCCAGCAGCACCGCCGGCTTGCCGTTCGCCCATGCGGCAAGCTGGTCGTTCTCCGCACCATCCACCACGCTGGCCACGTCGGACAGACGCACCGCCGAGTTGTTCTGATAGCTGATGATGGTGTTCTTGTATTCCTCGGCGGTGGCCAGCTGATCATTGGTGCCGATGCTGTAGCTCTGCGTCGCGCCATTGAGCGTGCCCTTGGGCGCGTTCACGTTGGCCTCGGTGAGCGCGTTGCGCACGTCCTCCATGGTCAGGCCGAGGTTGGCCAGCTGCGCCGGATTCACCTGCACGCGCACCGCGGGGCGCACATTGCCGGCGATCGAGACCAGGCCCACGCCCTGCACCTGCGACAGTTTCTGCGCCAGGATCGAATCGGCGTAATTGTTGACGTCACGCAGCGGCAGGCTGGTGGAAGTCAGCTCCAGCGTCAGGATCGGCGCATCGGCCGGATTCACCCGGTTGTACACCGGCGGATACGGCAGCGTGCTGGGCAGCGTGCCGCGCGCCTGGTTGAGCGCCGACTGCACGTCCTGCGCCGCGATGTCGATATCGCGATCCATGTTGAATTGCAGCACGATCGTCGACAGCCCGGCCGACGAATCGGAGGTCATCATCGACAGGCCGGAAATCTGGCCGAGGTTGCGCTCCAGCGGCGTGGTGACGAGCGAGGCCATGGTGGCGGCGCTGGCACCCGGATACTGCGTACTCACGACCAGGCTGGGTGCCTCGATTTCCGGCAGCGCCGATACCGGCAGCTGGCGGTAGCCGAGGATGCCGAGCAGCAGGATCGCCACCATCAGCAGCGAGGTGGCGATCGGCCGGCGAATGAAGAGTGTCGAAAATCCCATGGGGCGTCGCAACCGTCAGTAGGCGTGGTCGCGGGCGACCAGCAATGGATGTACTGAATAAAATCCGAGCGAATCAAGCCGGCGCAAATACAGGTTTCGCGAAAGCCGGTCGTTGCAGGTGATCGGCGGATACGCCGTGATCACCTGCAACGCGAAGCGGGGCTTGTCAGCCACCACCACGGCGGCCACCACCCTTCTGACCGTTCTGCTTGGATTTCTGCAGTTCGGCCGCGGAAGGTGCCGCCGGCACTTCACCCGGCTTGAGCGCCTGCACCTTGCTGCCGGGCTTGAGCCGGAACTGACCTTCGGTGACCACCTGCTCACCCACCGCCAGACCCTTGCTGATCATCACCTTGCTGGCGCCCACTTCGTTGGCCACCGTGACCGGCTGCATCTTCACCGTCTGGTCGTCCTGCAACTGGTACACGTAGTCACCGTCCGGACCGCGCTGCACCGCCTGCGCCGGGATCACCAGGCCACCGGCCGTGGTGCTGACCTTCAGCTGCACGTTGACGAACTGTCCTGGCCACAGGACGTTGTCGGCATTCGGGAACTGTGCGCGCAACTTGAACGTGCCGGTGGTGGTGTCGATCTGGTTGTCGATCACCTGCAGCACGCCACCGCTGGCGAGCGGATGCGAATCGGTGCGATCCAGCGCCGCCACCTCGAGCTGGGCGCCGCCCTTGAACGCGCCGCGCACGGTTTCCAGGTTCTGCTCGGGCAGGTAGAAGATGACGTAGATCGGATGCACCTGGGTCAGCGTGACGATCGCCGTGGTGGTGGTCACCACATTGCCCGGATCCACGCTGCGGATACCGGTGACGCAGTCGCAGGGCGCGATGATGCGGGTGAAATCAAGCTGCACCTTGGACGAGTGCATCGCGGCCTCGTCGGCAGCGACCGTGGCGACCAGCTGCCCCACGTTGTTGCGGTAGGTATCCATGTCCAGCGCGGCCACATAGCCGCTGGCCACCAGCGCCTGGTTGCGCTTGAGTGTGCTTTGCGCGGTGGCGAGCAGAGCCTGGTCCTGCTTCTGCTTGGCGACCGCCTGGTCATAGTTCGCCTGGAAAGTGCGTGGATCGATCTGCGCCAGCAGATCGCCCTTCTTCACCGACTGGCCTTCGATGAAGTTGATGCTCATCATCTGCCCGGCGACCTGCGAGTTGATCGTCACGGTGTTGAGCGCCTGCACGGTACCCAGTCCGGTCAGATAGATCGGCACGCTCTCGCTTACCACCGGCTCGACCGTGACCGGCACCGGCGCATTGTCCTGGCCTGCCTGCCCGCTCTTGCTCGAATCAGCGCTGGCGTCTGCGCTCGCACCATGCCGGTGCTTGCCACTGGTTGCAGCAGGCGTGTGCAGCAACCGGAAGCCGATCGCGGCCACCACGATCACGGCAATGACGATCAATGCGATCTTCCAAAAACGCGACATGTAAAACTCCTGGACTGAACTGGAACCGCGCGGCTACCCGGCACACCACCACGCAGCATGCATATCTAATGTGTCCGGAGCTTGTCGGCTTCACCCGCCAGGACAAAGCCCGACCGACTCCTCTCGGGGTGAAAGCATAGGGGCAGTTGAACAAACTTGGACAATGCCGGTTGACAGGGGTCGGGCATGACCGATGGCAGGGTGAACGGCCCGTGCCACGCACACTCAGGCTGCCGGCCGATTGTACGGAATCAGGCCGGCACCGTCAGGCACTCTCAAGAAGGCCTGAAACTTGCCTCGCGCTTCGTTTATAATCCGCGACTGGTTGCCAGTCCGCCCCGAATCACGGGTCTGTCGGTGACACGGCACCCACACCATCCATTCGCGGTGCGGGACCCACGCCGGAACGGGTTCGCCAGACCGGTGATTCAGTACAAGCAACTCAGGCATGCCGGGAAGGCCATCGTGGCCTCGCCGCCTGCCCACTGACAGGAGTACGTGCGTGAGTGGTCCCATGAACAAAACCGATCAGGCAACCATCCGCCAACTTACGCTCATGATCGGCGGCCTGGCTGTGCTGACGCTGGTGCTGATCCTGTCGGCGCTGGCGATCTACGAACATGCGCCGCATGAAACCAATCCGGATCAGCCGGCACAGATCACCGAGCGGATTGCTCCAGCTGGCGCCGTGTACGCCGGCAATACCGGCCGCGCCGCGATGCAGGCAGCGGCCGATGCCGCCACCAAGGCCGCCGCGTCGCAGGTCGCCTACGGTGGCACCACCGACGGCAAGACCATCTACCAAAACCTGTGCACCAGCTGCCATACCGCGGGTATCGCCGGCGCGCCGAAGCTGGGTGACAAGAGCATGTGGGGGCCGCGCATCGCCGAAGGCCTCGACACTCTGATCAAGCATGCCACCGAGGGCTACCACGGTCCGGATGGCAACTTCATGCCGCCGAAGGGCGGCAACCCGGCACTCACCGACGCGCAGATCAAGGCCGCCGTCACCTGGATCGTCGGTCAGGCCAAGTAAGCCCCTCTTCAATAAAGCGAGATCAAACGCCGCCACTGGGCGGCGTTTTCGTTTGCCCCTTCCCCTGCAAGCAGGGGAAGGTTGGGATGGGGTTGCCCGCGCTTGCGAGAAGATCAAAAGCACCCCTCCCCAGCCCTCCCCTGCACGCAGGGGAGGGAGCACATCACGCGCGGCTTTCAACCTCCATGCACCTCAACCCACTGCCGCGCAAACCCTTGCAACTGCGGAAAGAACACCTCGAAGTGCTCCTGCAGCACCGCTTCCCGCGCCACCAGCACGGGTAATGCCGAATGCAGCGGATTGTCCCGGCTCAAGCGTTGCCCGATCCCCGCCAGCGCCTGCCCCAGCATCGCGCGATCGGCATAGCCAGCCGGCAGCCCATGCGCATCCATATAGCCACGAAACCGCCGCAGCGCCGGTGGCAGCAAGGCATCGTGACGGTGCAGCAACCTGCGCAACGCATCGGAATAGTCCTCCAGCGGTTGCACGCACCAGCACGCAAAATCCCGCGCCAGGCAATGGTCGAACCACATGTCGAGCAGGATCCCGGCATAGCGCCGGTACGGCGGTGGCAGCTGCGCCTTGGCCGCCAGCACCTCGGGATGGGCGTCGGTATACACGTCGATGGCGCGATGCAGGCGGATGCCGGCGATCACCCGCGATGGAAACAGCTGCGGATCGGGCTGGCCGTGCACGAAGTCACCCAGCATGCCGCCCAGCTGCAGCCACTCGTCGTCGCCAGCTAGCAGCGCATGCGCCAGGTGGTTCATCGACGGCGCCCGCGGCGGCAAATCGCGGCGACGGTTATCATCCTGTACATGAATCCCACCGAGCTCCCCGCCGAACCTGCCAGCTTTCCTGATATCGCCGCCAGTTTCATGCTCGACGGCCCCGCCGGCAAGCTCGAAACCATCAGCGACATCGCCGAGGCTGCCTGCGCGCGCCGCGGCGTGGTGGTGATCTGCCATCCGCTCACGCCGGAAGGCGGCACCATGCACAACAAGGTGGTGACCATGGTCGAGCGCGCGCTGCGCGAATCCGGCCTCGACACGGTGCGTTTCAATTTCCGTGAAGCCGGCAACTCGCAGGGCACCTATGACAAAGGCCACGGCGAAGGTGACGATCTGGCCGCCGTGGTCGCCTGGGTGCGCCGCACCCGTCCGGACGACGCGCTGTGGCTGGCGGGTTTCTCGTTCGGCAGCTATGTGAGCATCGCCAACGCGGTGCGGCTGCATGCCGATACGCTGATCAGCATCGCGCCGCCGGTCGGGCGCTGGGCGTTCGAGCAACTCGCTCTGCCCACCTGCCCGTGGCTGGTCGTGCAGGGTGAAGCCGATGAGGTGGTCGAGCCGCAGGCGGTATTCGACTGGATCGATGCGCTGGAGCACCCGCCGGAACTGGTGCGCATGCCCGACACCAGCCACTTCTTCCACCGCCGGTTGATGGATCTGCGCGGCGCGATCAAGCACGCCGTGCGCGGCTGGCTGCCACCGCCGCGTCAACCGTGAAGTGCGTTGCGCGTCACGCCTGACGACCGTCATCACTCCCTCCAAGACCTGTCCGATCCATGAGTGAAACCCCACCGCTCGCGCCCAGTGCGCGCTACCAGGAAGGCGTCGCCGCGCATCGCTGGGAGTCCGATCCTACCCAACTGGCACTGCTGCCCGAGTTCGACCGCATGCATGCGGCGCTATGCGTGCAACCTGAAGCAAACAACGGTTTGTTCGGGCGGCTGAAATCGCTGCTCGGCAACGATCAGTCCGAGGCACTGCCCGGCCTGTACCTGTGGGGCACGGTCGGTCGCGGCAAGACCTTCCTGATGGACCTGTTCGTCTCCAGCCTGCCGCATGGCATCGCGCTGCGTCGGCACTACCACCGCTTCATGGGCGAGGTGCACGAAAGCCTGCGCGCGCTGGGCGAGCGGCAGAGTCCGCTGGTCGACGTTGCGGCCGAACTCGCTGCACGCTGCCGCGTGCTGTGCCTGGACGAATTCCTGGTCAACGACATCGGCGATGCGATGATCCTGGCCAACCTGCTCGATGCGCTGTTCGCGCGCGGCGTGACCCTGGTCACCACCTCCAACACCGCACCGGCCAACCTCTACAAGGACGGTCTGCAGCGTGCCCGTTTCCTGCCCGCGATCGCACTGCTCGAACAGCGCTGCCACGTAGTCGAGATGGCCTCGTCGCATGACTGGCGCCTGCGTGCGCTGGCACAGGCGCCGGTATACCTGACCCCACCCGGCGCGGAAGCCGAGCGTGCGCTTGGGCGCATCTTCAGCAATCAGGCCAGTGGCTCCATCCAACAGGGTGGCTCGCTGCAGATCAATGGCCGTGACATCCCGTATCGCAAACGCGCCGACAATATCCTGTGGTTCGATTTCGATGCGCTGTGCGAAGGTCCGCGCGCGGTCGCCGATTACATCGCACTGGCCAAGGCCGGCCCGGCGATCATCATCTCCAACGTGCCGCAGTTCAGCATCTACAGCGAGGACGCCGCAAAGCGCTTCGTGCAGCTGGTCGACGAGTTCTACGACCGCCACGTCAAGCTGGTGCTGTCCGCCGCCGCACCGATCACCGAGCTGTACGACGGCGAGCGCCTGCGCGCCGAATTCGGCCGCACCGAGTCTCGTCTGATCGAGATGCAGAGCAAGGACTATCTGGCGCTGGAACATCGCGCGGACTAGCCTTGATAGCCTGCCTCCGCGGGATCCTGCCATGCATGCCACGCCGACCAGTTCGCCCCACGACAACGTCGAGGCGGTATTCCGTGATACCAATGGCAGGTCGACACGTCATGTCAGCTAGCGACTGGATGTTCGGGCTTGAAGATGCCCTGGCAAAGCTTCCGGACAACCCGGATGAGTTCCGCTTCCATTACGGCCTGAGGCACGGTTCGATGAAAGTCGGACTCTATGCGCCGCGGGGTACAGACCCGCAGTCGCCGCACCAGCAGGACGAGCTCTACATCGTCATCAGTGGCGCAGGTGAATTTTCAAAAAGCGGGGAACGTCATCCATTCAAAGCTGGTGATGTCCTGTTTGTGGAAGCCGGCACCGAGCATCGGTTTGAAAATTTCTCTGCCGACTTCGCCACGTGGGTCGTGTTCTGGGGGTCGAATGGTGGAGAACACTAGGCGTCAGAACATCCTGGCGATCTTCCGCGTCGTTGGCGGCAATTTCCTTGAGATGTACGACTTCATGGTCTATGGCTATTACGCCTCGGCCATCGCACGCACGTACTTCCCCAGCCACAACGCGTATGCGTCGCTGCTGCTGACCCTGCTGACCTTCGCCGCTGGCTTCGTAATGCGGCCGATCGGCGCGATCGTGCTGGGCGCGTACATCGACCATCACGGCCGCCGCAAGGGATTGATCCTCACCCTCGCAATGATGGCCGTCGGCACCTTGATGGTCGCGGCGGTACCGGGCTACGCCACCATCGGTGCACTAGCGCCGCTGCTGGTATTGGCCGGACGCTTGCTGCAGGGATTCTCCGCCGGCGTCGAGCTGGGCGGCGTATCGGTCTACCTGTCCGAGATCGCCACGCCGGGGCACCGCGGCTTCTACTGTTCCTGGCAATCGGCCAGCCAGCAGGTCGCGGTGATGTTCGCCGCCCTGCTCGGCCTGTTGCTGCAACGCTGGCTGTCGCCGCAGGCGATGAGCGACTGGGGCTGGCGTATACCGTTCCTGATCGGCTGCCTGATTGTGCCGTTCGTATTCCTGATCCGCCGTTCGCTGCAGGAAACCGAGGCCTTCCTCGCCCGCAAGCATCGCCTCAACGCCAACGAAATCTACCGCTCGATGATCACCCACTGGCGCATCGTGCTGCTCGGCATGGCGATGGTGCTGATGACCACGGTGTCGTTCTACCTGATCACCGCATACACACCAACCTTCGGCAAGGAAGTGCTGAAGCTGTCGGAGTCCGACGTGTTCGTGGTGACGCTGTGCATCGGCGTCTCCAACCTGATCTGGCTGCCGCTGATGGGCGCGTTGTCCGACCGCATCGGTCGCTGGCCCTTGCTGTTCGCCTGCACCGTACTCGCCCTGCTTACCGCGTATCCGGTGCTGCACTGGCTGGTGGCCAAGCCCGGTTTCGATCGGCTGCTCGGCGTGGAGCTGTGGCTGTCCTTCATCTACGCCAGCTACAACGGCGCACTGGTAGTGGCGCTCACCGAGATCATGCCGGTCGAGGTGCGCACCGCCGGCTTCTCGCTCGCCTACAGTCTCGCCACCACGTTGGGCGGATCAAGCCTGGCGATCTCGCAATGGCTGATCCATCTCACCGGCAACAACGCCGCGCCCGGGCTGTGGTTGTCGTTCGCGGCGCTGTGCGGATTGATCGCCACTGTGCTGGTGTATCGCAACCCGGAGCGCCGGATGCTGCATCAAGCCTAGGTTGTTGTGCTTCGTTCAAGTCCAGGTCCGCTTCGATAGCGGGCATGAATACTTCGCGATACATGCAAAGAACTTCGCTCCTCATTGCTGGCTATTTCGCTCCTCATTGCTGGCTATATCGCCGATCGCAGTTCCGCCAACAGCGCCATATCGGTCCAGCGCCGCGGTGCTTCCTCGGCCTCGTGAATCAATGCGCACAACTTCGCGTTGACCGGCGCCAATCGACCTTTTGCTGCGGCCAGCTTCACTACTTCGCCGTTGATGTAGTCGACCTCCGTGCGTTTGCCGGCTTGCAGGTCGTCCCAGGTCGACGAGCGCGCCAGTGGATCGATCGCCAGCATGCGTGAGGCGATGCGGCCGAAGATTGCATCGGGAAGCTCCAGTACACGCGGCATCCATGTGGGCGGTAACGGTGTCAACTTCGCCACGGGCAATCCTGCAACACGAAACACATCGAGCGCCTCGCGCTGCGCGAGGGCGACGCAACGGCGCCAACCGCGTCGTGACAACTCGTCGCGCAGCGGCAGATTCGACAGTGCATTGATCGCGTTGTTGAGATTGAGCAGCAACTTGGCGTGCTGCACGGCGGCCATATCGTCACGCGGCTGCAGCGGCAGGCCAGCGCTCGCGAACACGGGCAGCCACGCATCAATCGCCGGATGCGACTGCACCATCAACTCGCCCGACGAGGCCTGATGGAACGCGCCGGGCGCGCGCTGCACCACATTGAACGGCACCATGCCCGCCAGCACCGTGCAGTGGGACAATCCCTCGCGCA
>Ga0302314_10003583_pt1 | contig 28592 bp, 19 predicted proteins | sample III_Palsa_N2_3_FD_200533 | JGI IMG/M metagenome (GOLD analysis project Ga0302314, IMG submission 200533) | Peat permafrost microbial communities from Stordalen Mire near Abisko, Sweden - III_Palsa_N2_3 | ecosystem: Environmental > Terrestrial > Soil > Palsa > Peat permafrost | place: Sweden...
CTGATCGTCGAGGCCCCGGACTACGGGCACCAGACCACCTCGGAGGCGTTCAGCTTCTGGATGTGGCTGGAGGCCACCTACGGCCGGGTGACCGGCGACTGGACGCCGTTCAACAACGCCTGGACCACCGCCGAGCACTACATCATCCCGTCGCACGCCGACCAGCCGACCAACAGCTCGTACAACCCCGGCTCGCCGGCCACCTACGCCCCGGAGTGGCCGTCGCCCAGCGACTACCCCAGCGCGCTCAACACCTCCGTCCCGGTCGGCCAGGACCCGCTGGCCAACGAGCTGACCTCGACCTACGGCACCGCGGACGTCTACGGCATGCACTGGCTGCTGGACGTCGACAACAAGTACGGCTACGGCAACACCCCCGGCACCGGCGCGGAGAACGGCCCCACCGCGGCCGGACCCTCGTACATCAACAGCTACCAGCGCGGCTCCGCCGAGTCGGTGTGGGCGACGATCCCGCAGCCCACCACCGACCTGTTCACCTACGGCGGCCCGAACGGGTACCTCGACCTGTTCGTGGCGCAGACCGGCGCGTACTCGAAGCAGTGGAAGTACACCGACGCCCCGGACGCCGACTCCCGCGCCGTGCAGGCCGCGTACTGGGCCTACCGGTGGGCCTCGGCCCAGGGCGCCGAGGGCCAGATCGCCGCCTCGGTGGCGAAGGCCGCCAAGATGGGCGACTACCTGCGGTACGCGTTCTTCGACAAGTACTTCAAACAGATCGGCGACTGCACCGACGCCGACACCTGCGCGGCCGGCACCGCGCGCAGCTCCGAGCACTACCTGCTGTCCTGGTACTACGCCTGGGGCGGGGCGGAGCCAGGTGGCGGCTGGGCCTGGCGGATCGGCGACGGCGCCTCGCACCAGGGGTACCAGAACCCGCTGGCCGCCTGGGCCCTGTCCACCGTGGCCACGATGACCCCGCAGTCCCCCACCGCGCAGAGCGACTGGTCGGGCAGCCTGACCCGGCAGCTGGAGTTCTACCAGTGGCTCCAGTCGGCCGAGGGCGCCATGGCCGGCGGCTGCACCAACAGCTGGGAGGGCCAGTACGGCACCCCGCCCGCGGGTACCTCGACCTTCTACGGCATGGCCTACGACTGGGAACCGGTCTACCACGACCCGCCGAGCAACAACTGGTTCGGCTTCCAGGCCTGGTCGATGGAACGCGTCGCGGAGTACTACTACGTGACCGGTGACGCCAGGGCCAAGACGCTGCTGGACAAGTGGGTGGCCTGGGCCGTCTCGCAGACCACGGTCACCGCGACGAACTTCCAGATACCGTCCACGCTCGGCTGGTCCGGCCAGCCGGACACCTGGAACCCGACCACCCCGGGGACCAACTCCGGACTGCACGTCTCGGTGGTCGACTACGGCAACGACGTCGGCGTCGCGGCGGCATACGCCAAGACCCTGATGTACTACTCGGGCAAGTCCGGTGACGCTACGTCAGGAGCCCTCGCCAAGAGCCTGCTCGATGTGATGGCGACCTTCGCGGACACCATCGGCATCTCGGTGCCGGAGACCCGAACCGACTACAGCTCGTTCGGCGCCACGGTGTACGTGCCGACCGGCTGGTCGGGCAAGATGCCGAACGGCGACCCGATCGTACCCGGGGCCACCTTCACCTCCATCCGCTCCTGGTACAAGAGCGACCCGAACTGGTCGAAGGTGCAGACCTACCTGAACGGCGGAGCCGCGCCCGTCTTCACCTACCACCGCTTCTGGGCGCAGGCGGACATCGCCATGGCCTACGCGGTGTACGGCGAGCTGTTCGAAGGCAGCGGCACCGGTCCGACAGCGACCCCGCCGACGGTACCGACCGGCCTGGCCGCCTCGAAGGTGACGAGTACCTCGGTGACCCTCTCCTGGACCGCGTCCACCGACCCGTCCAGCAGCGTGGCGGGCTACACCGTGTACCGGGGCTCGACCAAGGTCGGTCTGACCACCGGCACCTCGTACACCGACACCGGGCTGACCGCCGCCACCACCTACTCGTACACGGTCACCGCCCAGGACCCGGCGGGCGACACCTCGGCGGCCTCCGCCGCGCTGTCGGTCACCACCTCGGCCGCGCCCGCCGGCGGCAGCTGCACGGTTGCCTACAGCGTCAGCAGCGACTGGGGCACCGGCTTCAACGGCAACGTCACCATCACCAACAACGGCACCACCGCCACCAAGACCTGGCAGGTCACCTGGACCTGGCCGGGCAACCAAACCATCACCACCATGTGGAACGCCGGCTACACCCAGACCGGCACCTCGGTCACGGCCAACGACATGACCTACAACAACGCGATCGCCCCGGGCGCCAGCACCAGCTTCGGCTTCGGCGCGACGTACACCGGCACCAACACCGCCCCGACGGTGACCGTCACCTCCACCTGAGCGACCTGGTCCGCCGGGCCACCCGCATCTGCCTGACCAGCGGAACCAGCCGGGCACCGGTGGCCGGGCGCCCGGCGTCGGGTACGGTGCCGAGGTGGCACCGCCGGTACCGGCGAGCCCGTCAGTCGACGCCGACCGGCACCCGGGAGCAGTTCGGGTGGCGTTGTCGGCGTCGGCACTCGCGGGACCACCCGCGCGCCCGCTGCACCGAGCACAGACCGAGGAGTCTTATGTCCGTCGTGATCCGACAGCCTGGTGTCGTCCTGACCGACCATCTCTTCCAGGTGCCGCTGGACCACGCGGCGCCGCAGGGCGAGCAGATCGAGGTCTACGCCCGCGAGGCGGTCGCGGCGGGCAAGGAGCGCTCCGACCTGCCCTGGCTGCTCTACCTCCAGGGCGGCCCGGGCGGCCGGGCGGCCCGGCCGCTGGGCCGGGACAGCTGGCTGGACCGGGCCCTGGACGACTACCGGGTCCTGCTGCTCGACCAGCGCGGCACCGGGCGCTCGACCCCGGCGACCCGGCAGACCCTGCCGCTGCGTGGCAGCGCGGCCGAACAGGCCGAATACCTCTCCTGCTTCCGGGCCGACTCGATCGTCCGTGACGCCGAGCTGATCCGGCGCCGGCTGCTCGGCGAGCGTAAGCAGTGGAGCCTGCTCGGGCAGAGCTTCGGCGGCTTCTGCACCCTCACCTACCTGTCGCTGGCCCCTGAGGGACTGCGCGAGGCCCTGGTCACCGGCGGCCTGGCGGGACTGCGCAGCAGCGCGGCGGATGTGTACCGGGCGGCGTACCCACGGGTGGCCCGCAAGAATGCCGCGCACTACGCGCGCTACCCGCAGGACGTCGAGGCGGTCCGGCGGATCGCCGAGCACCTGTCCGCAGCGCCCGCCGAGCTGCCCGGCGGCGGGCAGCTGACCGTACGGGCGTTCCAGTCGCTCGGTCTGCTGCTCGGCTCGGGCAGCGGCTCCGACACCCTGCACTACCTGCTTGAGGAGGCCTGGGTCCGAGGCAGCACCGGGCTGGAGCTGTCCGACACCTTCCTGTCCGGCGCCCAGTCGAAGCTCTCGTTTGCCGACGGTCCGCTCTACGCCGTGCTGCACGAGTCCATCTACGGTCAGCGGTCGGTGGACCCGGGGCCGACCGGTTGGGCGGCTGAGCAGGTCCGCTCGGAGTTCCCCGGGTTCGACGCGGCCCAGGCCCTGGCGGACGGCACCCCGGTGCACTTCACCGGGGAGATGATCTACCCCTGGATGTTCGAGACCGACCCGGCGCTGCGCCCACTGCGGGAGACCGCGGACCTGCTGGCCGGGCGCACGGACTGGCCCGACCTGTACGCCCCTGACGCCCTGGCGGCCAACCAGGTCCCAGTGGCCGCCGCCGTCTACCACGACGACATGTACGTCGACACGGCGGATTCCCTGGCGACCGCCACCGCTGTACGCGGGCTGCGGACCTGGGTGACGAACGAATGGGAGCACGACGGCCTGCGTGTCAGTGGCGGCCAGGTCCTGGACCGGCTGATCCGCATGGTCCACGGCCAGCTGTAGCGGTCGGCGGCAGTGCCTGCACGGCCGCCGGGACCGGAGACCAGGACGGGACTACGCCGAGGGCGTCGTCGCGGCGGACTTCGTCCACTTCAACAGCGCCGACGCCGGTCCCGTGCTTACCGCTCCGGTGTGCGCTCACCGGATAAGCCGATTACTCGCGGCACGGCCATGCCTCAGGATTCTCGGCATGGCAGACACAGGACGCACTGAGGACGAGGTGCCGGATGGGCTGCTCGGGTGGTGTCTGGTGGCCAACATCGCGCGGGAAACCATCCACGGCGAGGGTGGTTCGGACATCCAGCGCGGTACGCGGCACTTCGCCCCGGGGGCCCTGCTGTGGATTCCCCCCGTCCGATGGGATCCGGGTCACTGGCGGGTACGGGCGGTGGGCCGCCACCGTGGCAATGCCCGCCGGTACGTCAACATGGTCGTGCGCGTGGACGACCTGGAGAACTTCCGGGTCAAGGGCGTCTACAGCGAAGGCCTCGTCCGGGGCATCAACGGCTACGACCACGACCCCGCCGCCCCGCAGACACTTCAGCGCCCATGGCCTCTCGAACAGGCCCTGCGCTGGGCCGACAGCTGGAACTCATCTTGTCGCCGCCTGCACCGGCCCTCAGCGGTGCTTGGCCAGGTCCGCCACGTAGGCACGGGAGACCGAGGGGCCGGCACCGGTGACCCGCCGCAACTCGGCCACGGCCCGGGCCCGCGCCTCGTCCGTGTCCTCGACGAGGATCTCCAGCAGCCGCTGCTGCACCTGCGGATCGACGGGGCCGATCACGACGTCGTTGAGCGGCGCGGGCTTCGGCCTCAGGTCCAGCGCCCAGTCGCCGCGCGCCTCCAGGAGGAGCAGTCCGGGGCCGTGTATCCACTCCTCGCTGCGGAACTCGGAGTCCCTTGTGCTGACCAGACGCCTGCCCATGAGAGGGTACTGGTCCCATGCCAGATCCCGCAGGCGTGACTCGTCCAGGTACGTCAAGGAGGTGCGCTGGTTGCGTAGCAACTGGACCGTCAGCACACCGCTTTCCGCCAGGTCACAGTGCAGCACCTCGTTGCCGTGTCCCCGGGCCGTCGTGAGCAGCGGTCGCGCCGTTGAGAGAGGCAGGACCCGGATGGACCACGTGTTCTGTCCGGCAGCCGTGATGGCGAGATGGGTCACATCAGGCCCGACGATTTCCCGGCCGCGGTACTCGCCCTGCCAGGCGTCGACCTTGCGGTGGCGGGAACTCCCGGCCACCGTGCGTCGGACGTAATCCAGCTGGAAGTTCCCGTCTCCGCGAACGGTGACGTCGAGAATGGCCGGTGTGCCCGGCTCGGGAAGGTCGAGCAGGAACTCGCCGTCACCTGTGCCCTGGAAGAGAAAGCGCTCCTCGGTGCTGTTGCGGTGCCGCTCTGGCTGACCGGCGGACAATTCGTCACGTGTGATCAGCTCCAGCGGCACCGGGCGCCCGGCTCGTAGTGCCTCGAAGCGTATGACCGCGGCCCGGCCTCGCCCCAGAGCCGCCAGGACCCTCTTTCTCCGTCCGGCGGTCGCACCAGCGTGCTCGACTGTCGCCGCGGCCAACGCGTCCTGGGCTTCGCGGTACTCGGCAAGGGCGGGGCCGGTGGGATCCGCCTGGTCCGGGTCGAACGAGATGGCGTCCAACTGTTGCTGGAACTCCCGGACGACCTTGGTGAGCGCTGAACTCTCCTGCTGACGGTTCCCCAGGGCCTGGAGTTCGGCCAGGCCGCGTCGGACGGCTTCGGCTGTCGCCGCACCCCGGTCTGCTCCGGCGCCCGTGACCGCCTCGGTGGCCTGCGCGAGGGCGGACCGCGCGGCCGCGTGGTGAGCGCGCTCCACGGCATCGGCATCGGCGACCAGCGTGACGGCCGTCAACTCGGCTCGCAGAGCGGCGATGTCAGCGCAGAGCTGGTCGGTCTCGGCACGTCGGCGCGACCGCGCCTCCAGCTCCCCCCGACCGCGCGCCAGAGCCGCGTCGAACTCCTCACGGCGACCCGGCTCCGTACTCCGGAGCAGTCCCCGTGCCTCCTCACAGGCGGCGACCGCAGCCCCGCGGTGAGCCGACTCGACCGCGTCACCATCCTCGCAGAGGCCACGCAACTCCTGCTCGAACCCGTCGAGGACCGCGGTGAGTTCGGACGTCTCCTTGCGGCGCCGATCCAGGTCCGCCAGGGCCTGGAGTTCGGCCAGGCCGCGTCGGACGGCTTCGGCTGTCGCCGCACCCCGGTCTGCTCCGGCGCCCGTGACCGCCTCGGTGGCCTGCGCGAGGGCGGACCGCGCGGCCGCGTGGTGAGCGCGCTCCACGGCATCGGCATCGGCGACCAGCGTGACGGCCGTCAACTCGGCTCGCAGAGCGGCGATGTCAGCGCAGAGCTGGTCGCTCTCGGCACGCCGACGCGACCGCGCCTCCAGCTCCCCCCGACCGCGCGCCAACGCCGCGTCGAACTCCTCACGGCGACCCGGCTCCGTACTCCGGAGCAGACCCCGTGCCTCCTCACAGGCGACGACCGCAGCCCCGCGGTGAGCCGACTCGACCGCGTCACCATCCTCGCAGAGGCCACACAACTCCGCCTCGAACCCGTCGACGACCGCGGTGAGTTCGGACGTCTCCTTGCGGCGCCGATCCAGGTCCGCCAGGGCATTCCGGCCCTCCGAGAGGGCGGCGAGGGCGAGTTCTCTTCCGCGGGCGGATGTCAGGTCGACCACCGCGGATGCCTCGGACGCTCGCGAGTACGAGTCCAGGGCCTGCCGGAAGTAGTCGATCGCACGTTCGTCGGAGTCCTCGGCGGAGGGATCAAAGCTGAGGGCGTTCAACTGCTCGCCGTAGGCGGTGATCGCGTCCCGCGCCGCGGCGACCCGCAGCTGATCCTCCGCCGATGCTGAGGCCACCGGCTCGGGCGCATCCCCCGGCTTCGACCGGCGGCGGACCGCCAATCCGGAAACCAGGCCGCCCCCGAAGGCCAACGCCGCCACCACACCCGCGATCCAGTCCGCTACCACGCCGCCCCCGCGTTCGTTCACTGTGTGAGTGGATCTTAGATGATCCGCTCGAAGGGCAGGGGAAAACTTTGCGGCCCGCGTTTTTGATGTGGTGGGGATGATTGTGCGCCTGGGCCGGGAGAACAGCATCCGCGCCGAGGCCTGGGCCGCAGGGTCAGCCGTGTTCTGTCGCCGACTCATCGGCAGGGCACGGCTCGCCGTCTGGCTGGACTCGCTCGAAGCGCCAGGTGGTCGCCGTTTCGCAGGGCTGGAGGGTGCCGCTGCTGCCGGGGAGAATGGTGGCGCACAGCCCGGTCTCGACGTTGCGCAGCTTGCTGGGCACACCGTCGTCCGTCGGCACGAACCACTGCTGCGGGAAGACGCACGGGTACACAATCAGCTTGTTCGGCAGGTCGCGGTCGAGGCATCTGAGGTCGCGGTCGGAGCTGGTGAGGTCGACGAGGGTGGCCTGGCCCGGGCGCTCGTTCTCGACACGCCAGCGGGTGCACGGCGCCGAGGACGGCGGGCACCCCGCCCAGCGCGACGTTGCGGGCGCCAGGTGTGAGGCAGCTGCCGGTGGCGAGGTCGCGGATCACGTAGACGCCGTCGTCCAGCGCGTGGGCGGGCGTGGCCAACGCGGCGGTACCGGCGAGCGAGCAGGCCAGCGAGAGCAGCAGGGTACCGACACGCTTCACGGCGGGACGCTCCAGGGGAGGTAGGGCGGGAACCGGGCAGAACCGGGCCTGACAGCAAAAGTCCTGACGGATAGGAAGATCACACGTCCGCCCGCCGCACCCCCGCCGCCGCGCCGCCGCTCCCCCGGGCATCACCCGTCCGGTGGCCGGAGGCCCCGCCACCGGCCGCTGTGTCTGAACAGCGGGTGGACCGTTCAGTGCGGTGAGGCCGCTCCGGGCAGGTACAGCCAGGCCGGGCTGGTAGGCACGACGCACGGTCGTCCGCTACGAATCCCGCTGAAGTGCCGTATTGGAAGATCCGACAGGAGGCTGACACAGTTCGCACAGCTACTGCTCGTCCCGCCGATCCTCCCGGCTGATCCCACGTGGGCGCCGGCGCGCCAGGTCTTCGCCGTGACGCATCATCATCAACCAGGCAAACCCCGCACAGTCCTCAGCAAGTACATCCAGCAACTCCAACCAACACCAACCCCACCGAGCACAACCGCAACTCCCGCCGAACTGCGCCCGAACCTCACCGCCAGACCCCACCGCCGACCCGGCGCAGCAGGACGCCCGGGGATGAACAGCGGGGCCCGGGTGGCGCGGTACGGCAACGACACGATCATCACGTCGGCGTTCCAAGCCACCGCCCGCAGTCACCGGCACCGCCACTCACCTGCGGCGATGGCGTTCCGAGCGGTACCGGACCAAACCGGAACTTTGCCGAGGCCCTGCCCAGAAACCCACACTCACGCCCGAAGAGTCACGTTTCCGCAAACTCTCCACAAGTCGACCTCCTTCTAGCTAGATTGACCTACTGTCAGGTGCAGGAACCTGACGTTCCAGACACGCATGAGGGGTTTCAGACACGCATGAGGGAGTGCCGTCGGAACATGCGATGTATCTATAGGGTCTGACGGCACGTCCAGCGGACAGCCTGGACCGAGTGGCAGACGGCCGAACGCACCCATTCTCCGGGGTTTGCCGACCCCGGAGGGGCGCTGCGGGCCTCAACGGCTCCCAGCACGTGCCCGGCCGCCTGCTCTGTGCTCCACCGGACACACCCGAGCGGATCACGATTGCCGCGTTAATGGTGCCGCGGCGGCGTCCGAGGGTGGCCTTCACCGTGCTGTCATGCACGGCAAATCCCGACTCTGCGTCCTACCGCGGGGTCGGCCCTCAAACGTAGATCTCCACCAGCCACTGGGGGGCCTGTGAAGAACGTGCTTTCTATTGTAGTGCCCGCACTCAACGAAGTAGAGAACATTCCCTCGGTCATGCAGTCCATTCCCTTCTCCGGTCTGGAGAGCGCGGGTTGGAAGACCGAGGTGGTGATTGTGGACAACGCCTCCACCGACGGCACCGGCGATGTCGCCCGCGAGTTAGGCGCCCGAGTGGTGCTGCAGCCCAACCGGGGCTACGGCAACGCCTATCACGCGGGGTTCGCCGCTGCGACCGGTGATGTGATCGCCACCGGTGACGCCGACCGCACCTATCCGTTCGACGCCCTGCCCGACCTGCTGTCCAGGCTCGTCGACCACGACGTCGAGTTCATGACGACCAACCGGCTCAGCCGTGCCAACCGGGCGGCCATGCAACCCTCGCACTCCATTGCCAACCACGCACTCAGTGCGCTGAGCAGAGCCCTGTTCCGCAACGGGCTGCGCGACTCGCAGTCCGGCATGTGGATCTTCCGTGACTACGTCTGGCACGGGCTCGACGTCCGGTCCACGGGTATGGCGTTCTCCCAGGAGATAAAGAACGCCGCCACCCGCGCCGGGTACCGCTGCCAGGAAGTGCCCATCGAGTACCGGGCACGCGGCGGGTCGGCGAAGCTGAACGCCTTCGGCGACGGGGTGGGGAATATCCGCCAGCTCGTCGAGCACCGCTTCCGCAAGAGCCGGGCCGCACTGCGGCCCGTACCTACCGTACTGGGGGAACTCGACTCGGTATGACCTCGCTATCCGGAGATACCGCAACGACTCCGGTTCCGAAGCCCGCGCCGCCGGCCCATCATGGCCGGCGGCGTCGGCCGGGCCCGGCGACGCACCGCACACGGGTCATCGCCGCACTGGTGATCACGGCCATCGTCGCGGTGGCCGTGCCGGCGCTCTGGGCCCTGCCCGCTGTGCGCCTGGTGCTGCGCCAGTCCTTCACCCGACTGCCGACGCCCTACACCGAGCTGTACTTCACCACGGACCCCGCCGCGGACGGGACCACGGCCGTCGTCCCGCTCACAGTGGTCGAGCACGGGCCCGACGCGGCGACCCTGCGCCTGCGGGTGTGGCTCGCCACACCCGCCGACCCCAACGGAACCGGCACCGGCGCCGGCACGACGGTCACCCTGCGGTCCGCGCCCGGCCACCCGGCCGAGACAGTGGTGCGGCTTCCGCTGCCGTCGTCGGGCGGCGCCGTGGTGGAGGTGGCGCTGCTGGGCACCTCGCAGGGGTTGCACTACCGGCTCGTGGGCGCCGCGCCCTCCATCTCTACCTCTAAGGGCACCACACCATGACCTCCGCACGACTGCCCGTCGTCGTCACGACCAGCTGGGACGACGGCCACCGCCTCGATCCCCGGCTCGCCGAGCTGCTCGACCGCCACCGCATCCCGGGCACCTTCTACATCGCCCCGCGCAACGTGGAGTTCGACCGCGCCGACCGGCTCCCCCCAGCCGGCATCCGCGAACTCGCGGAGCGCTTCGAGATCGGCGGCCACACCCTCTCGCACCAGCGGCTCCCCCAGCTGACCGACGACCAGGCCCACGAAGAGATACGCGCCGGACGGGAGGAGCTGGAGGAGATCGTCCAGACCCCGGTGACCAGCTTCTGCTACCCGCGGGGTGAGTACACGCCCGCGCATGTGCGCCTCGCCGCGGCGGCGGGGTTCACTCTGGCCCGCACAGTCCGGCGCAGTACACTCCGTCCCGGTGACCCGATGGAGCTCGACACCACCGTGAACGCCTATGCGCACCGGGTGGACGGACCGCTGGCGCTGCGGATGGCCCGCTTCCGCCCCTGGACCGCAGCCTCGCTCTACCTGAGGTGGGACGAGCTGGCGATGCGCTGGTTCGACCGGTGCCTGCAGCAGGGAGGGGTGTTCCACTTGTGGGGGCACAGCTGGGAGGTCGACGCGCGCGGGGACTGGCAGCGCCTGGAGCGGGTCCTCGCCTACATCTCCGGGCGTCCCGAGGCCACGTACGTCCACAACCGCGACCTGCTCGCCCTGGCGGTGTGATGCGCACGATCCTGCAGATCACCCCGTACTATCCGCCGCACCTCGGCGGCCTGGAGCGCGTGGTGGAGAACCTGGCGCGGGGCCTCGCCGAGCGGCGGCACCGGGTGGAGGTGCTGACCACGGGCATCGGCGCGGGCGGCGCACCGCACCGCGCCAGTCAGGGCTCGGTGACGGTCCGCCGGCTGCGTTCGGTCGAGCTGGCGCACACCCCGCTGGTGCCCGGCCTGCCGTTCGCGCTGCTCGGCCACTCGCGCACGGCCGTGCTGCACCTGCACGCGGCCCACGCCCTGCTGCCCGAGCTGGTCGCGCTCACCGCGAAGGCCCGCCGGCAGCGGTTCATCCTCCACTTCCACCTGGACGTGGACGCCTCCGGCCGTCTCGGATGGCTGCTGCCGACCTACAAGAGGCAGGTCTTCGGGCGGGTGCTGCGGGCGGCGGCGGCCGTGATCGTGCTGACGCAGGCTCAGGCGGACTTCGTGCGCGACACCTACTGCGTCCCCGGGCGCCGGATCTTCGTGGTGCCCAACGGGGTGGACCGGTCCTACTTCATGCCGGTGCGCCCGCTGACGGACCGTCCGCTGGAACTGCTCTACGTGGGGCGGCTCAGCCCGCAGAAGAACGTCGCCCGGCTCCTCGACGCGATGGCGCAGGTGCGCCGACCGGTACGGCTGCGCATCGTCGGGGACGGCGAACTGCGGTCCGAGCTCGTCGCCCAGGCGGAGCGGCTGGGGCTCACCCGGTCCGGGGCGGTGGAGTTCGCCGGGGCCAAGCTCGGCTCGGACCTGGTCAGCGCCTATGCCGGGGCCGACGCCTTCGTGCTGCCCTCCGACAAGGAGGGCATGCCGCTGGTCGCCCTGGAGGCGATGGCCGCAGCGCTGCCGGTGATCGCCACGGATGTGCCGGGCAATGCCGAACTCCTCGGTGACGTGGGGCTGCTGGCCGCGCCCGAGCCGTGCGCGCTCGCCGCCGCCGTCGACTCCCTCGCCGGTGACCCGGACCTGCGGCTGCGGCTCGCCAAGCGCAGCGCCGCCGCGGCGCCCGCGTACGCGTGGGACGCCGTGGTCCAGATCGTCGAGCAGGTCTACCAGGAGGTGCTGTCGTGATCCTCACGACGGTGGCCCGGCGCACCGCGGCGCGCCCCTACCTCCTCGGCGGTACCGCGCTGGCGGCCCTGCTGGAGCTGCCGTCCGGCGTACCGGAGCCGCTGCTGCTCTGCGCGGGGGTGTGGCTGCTCCTGGTGGCGCCCTCGATCCTCTGGTACGGCTTCGCGGACCGGGCCGTCTCGACCCGCGACGGCCGCGTCCTGGTCGCGGTGGGCTTCACGCTGTCCATGGACATGGCCGTCGCCCTGCTGATCAACACGGTGCTGCCCCCGCTGGGCGACATCCGTCCGCTCTCCCGGGTGCCGCTTGCGCTCGGCGCGGCACTGGCCGTCCTGCTGGTCGCCTGGTGCGTCCGGCCGCCGGAGCACACCGCCCGGTCGGCGGCGCGGCGGGCGCCCGGACTGGCCACCGTGCTGGTGCTCGGCGTGGTCAGCCTCGTCCTGGCGGTGGCGGGGGCGATCCGGCTCAACAACGGCCTCGGGTCGGCGACCGGGGTGCTCGCCCTGGTCAGCATGGCACTCCTGATCGGACAGTTGCTGCGTCGGCGGCGTCGCTACCCGGACGCGGTGCTTGAACTCGGCCTGTTCTTCGCGGCCGCGGCCCTGCTGCTGCTCACCTCGCTGCGCGGCTGGTACATCACCGGCCACGACATCCAGCGCGAGTACGAGGTGTTCCAGCTGGCCTCGGGCGCGAGCCGGTGGCAGATCTCCGCCTTCCGCGATCCCTACAACGCCTGCATGAGCATCACCGTGCTGCCGACCGCGTTCAACCGGCTCACCGGGATCAGCGGCCTCTACGTCTTCAAGGTCGTCTTCCCACTGCTCTTCGCGCTGACCCCGCCGATGATCCACCGCTCGGCGCGCAACGTCGCGCAACGGGTGATCGCCCTGCTGGCGTCGGTCTACTTCATGGCCTTCCCGACCTTCTTCACCGACATGACCTACCTGGCCCGGCAGGAGATCGCCTTCGTGATCCTGGGCGGCGCCGTGGTGGTACTCACCGACACGGCCCGGCCGCTGCGGCAGCGCAGAGTGGTCTTCACGGCACTGCTCGGCGGTGTGGTGCTCTCCCACTACTCCACCACCTTCGTGGTGGTGATGGTGCTGGGCCTGGCTTTCGCCACCGACCTGCTCTGGCGGCTGCTGGCCCGCTACCGGCGGTGGGGCCGGGCCGAACCCGCCCTGGTGACCTGGTGGATCGTGGCGGTGGTGGCGGCGGCCGCGGTCCTGTGGACCGGTCCGCTCACCGGCACCAGCGGCCAGCTGACCAGCACGCTCTCCATCACCGCGCAGAACCTCGTCGACCCGTCCCATGTGGAGAGCGGTTCCTCCGACACCGGGTACAGCATCCTCGGCGGCACCACGGTCACCCCGCAGCAGCGCCTCGCCCAGTACCAGCAGGACATCCTGGGCCTGACCGCCAGTGACCGGGCGAACGGCGAGTACCTGCCGCTCACGGCCGTCGACGCCTATCCCGTGACCGCGGTGTCCGAGCCCGACCTCCCGCTCACCGCCCTGGGCAGGGGCCTGCAGCGCGCGGGCATCCCGGTCGGCACCGCCAACCAGCTGGCACGCACCTTCGCGGCCGACATGCTGCAGGTGCTGCTCCTGGTCGGCCTGGCCGTCTGCATCTGGGTGAGGCGGCACAGGGCCTTCCGCCCGTCCCGGGACCAGGTGACGCTCACCGTCGGCGCGCTGGGCGTGATCGGCCTGCTCACCGTCCTGCCCCAGCTCTCGGTCGACTACGGCGTGCTGCGCGCCTTCCAGCAGGGGCTCTTCTTCTTCGGCCCCTTCCTCGCGGCCGGGTCGGTCTGGTTGTTCCGCTGGACTCGGCGCTGGGCGGTACCGCTGGCGTCGGCCCTGGCGGTGGTGTTCTTCCTCGACCTCACCGGGGCGATCCCACAGGTGATCGGCGGCTACCCGCCCCAGCTCAACCTCAACAACGCCGGGCAGTACTACGACATCTACTACGTCCAGCCGCAGGAGCGGTCGGCCATCGACTGGCTGGAGACCCGCACCAACGCGGACCAGCGGCAGAACATCCAGTCCGAGGTGCAGACCGACCGCTACACCTTCAGCCGCCTGCAGACGCTGATCCGCGGGCGCGCGCTGGACGACATCTACCCCACCCTCATCGGCACCGACTCCTACGTCTTCCTGGGTTCGACGACGGTGCGCAAGGATGAGGCGACCACCTTCTACCAGGGCGACCTGGTGACCTACCGGTACCCGTTGGGGCTGCTCAACTCCATGAAGAACGAGATCTACAGCAGCAACGGCGCGGAGGTCTACCGGTGACTCCCACCCGGGTGCTCCTGGTCAGCCACTACTACCCGCCGCACGTCGGCGGTATCGAGAACGTGGTCCGGCAGGAGGCCGAGCACCTCGTCCGGCAGGGCGCCGAAGTCGCGGTGCTGACCAGCGGGAACCGCACCGAGACCCGGGAGGAGGCGGGCGTCCGCGTCATCCGCGTCGCGGCCTGGAACGGCGCGGAGCGGCGGGCGGGCGTGCCCTTCCCGGTACCCTCGCCCCGGCTGCTGCCGCTGATGCTGCGCCAGGCCCGCTGGGCGGACGTGATCCACGTCCACGACTGCCTGTACGCCACCTCCTGGGCGGCCTGGTGGGGCTCGCTGCTCACCCGCACACCCGTCGTGCTCACCCAGCACGTCGGCCTGGTCGCCCATCCGTCCGCGCTGGTCCGCACCGTGCAGCGGGCGGTGTACGCGGTCTTCGGGCGCGCGCTGCTGCGCCGTGCCAGGCGGGTGCTGGTGGTCAACGGCAGCGTGGGCGAGTTCGTCGTCGCCCACGGGGCGCGGCCGGACGCGGTGCGCCACCTGGCGAACGGCGTCGACACGAAGCTCTTCCGCCCGGCGGTCTCGGCCGAGGAGCGGCATGCCGCCCGCGACCGGTACCGGCTGCCGCAGGACCGGCCGCTGGTGCTCTTCGTCGGCCGCCTCGTCCCCAAGAAGGGCTACGACCTGCTGCTGCGTGCCGCCGGCCCTGACTACGACCTGGTCTTCGCGGGCACCGGGGATCCCGCCGGGCGCGCCGGGGTGCACCATCTGGGGGCGCTCCCGGCGGCGCAGCTCGCCGAGGTCTACCGGGCCTGCGACATATTCGCGCTGCCCTCCACCGCCGAGGGCTTCCCCCTGACGATCCAGGAGGCGATGGCGTCCGGCCTGCCCGTGGTCACCACGGACGACCCCGGCTACGCGCCCTACGGCCTCGACCGCACGGCGGTCTCGCTGCTGCCCAGGGACGCCGAGGCACTGCGTGCCGAGTTGTCCGCGCTGGTCAAGGACGAGCCGCGGCGCCAACGGATGGCGCGCTACTCCCGCGCGTACGCGGAGGACGGCTTCGCCTGGTCCGAGCACGCCCGGAAGCTGATCGGCAGCTACACCGCCGGTCCGGAGCGCGGATGACGGCGCGGGGACGAGGGTACGGGGTGAAGGCCTACCGTCCGCTCCTCACGGTGGCCCTGGTGCACGGCCTGCTGGGCTGGCTCTACAGCGCGGCCTGGGCCGCGTTCCGGCCGAACGGACTGCCCGCGCCGATCAGTTCGTGGCTGCCGCTGCGCCGCGACACCTTCGGTATCTGCTGCTTCGCCGCCTCGGCGCTCGCCTTCTTCCTGCTCCAGCTGTCCGGGGAGCAGCGGCCGGCGGTCCTGCCGTACCACCGCGGCGGCGGCGCGGTGGTCGCGGCGCTGCGCACCCTCGTCGTCTTCCCCCTGCTGGCCTGGGCCTACCTCTGCGTCAACTCGCTGACCCACCCGAGCACCATCGGCTGGCGGCTCACCCACTTCGCCTCCGTGCCGACCGAGGGCAAGACCGCGGTCTGCTGCTACGCCATATCGGCGGTCGCGCTCCTGGCCCTGGGGCTGCGCGAGCCCCGGCCCGGGGAAGGGGCCCGCCATGAGCGCTGAGCCGGCTCAGCCACGGGCTGCCGCGACCGCGGTTCCCGGGGGTGCGGGGAGCCGCGCCCCCCGGCACCGCCGCGACCGCAGCCAGGTGGTGCGCAGCTCCGCCTATCTGCTGGCCGCGACGGTGACCACCGCGGGCCTCGGCTTCGTCTTCTGGGTCATCGCCGCCCAGCTGTTCACCCCGGCCCAGGTGGGCGTTGCCGCTTCGCTGACCAACAGCATGTCCCTGATCGCCTACTTCAGCCTGTTCGGGCTGAACAGCACCCTGATCCGCTTCCCGGCCCCGGCGGCGGTGCGCAACGGGCAGATCGCCCAGTCGATCCTGCTGGTCTTCGGGGTCTCCTGCGTCATCGGCTCGCTCTACCTGGTCGGCCTGCCGTGGTACGGGCAGCGGCTGCTGTTCATTCGGCACAACCCGGTGGAGGCCACGGCCCTGGTGCTGTTCTGCGCCCTGTCGGCGGTCAACCTGCTCACCGACTCGGTGTTCATCAGCGCGCGCCTGGCGCAGTACAACGCGCTGGTCGACGGCCTGATCCAGGGGCTGACCAAGATCGCGCTGCCGTTCGCCCTGGTCGGGGCGGGCGCCTTCGGACTGGTGGCGGCGACCGGGGGCGGCTACACCGCCGCGGTGCTCGCCTCGCTCTTCTTCATGCGCCGCCGACTGGGGTTCCGCTTCGACCTGCGCGCCCGCGGCACGCGACTGCGCGAGCACCTGGGCTTCTCCACCGCGAGCTACGTCTCCAGCCTGCTCAACCTGCTGCCGCTGCTGGTCGTCCCGATGATCGTCCTGGCGCGGCTGGGCGCCGCCGCGGCCGGTTACTACTTCGTCGCCTTCCAGATCGCCAACCTGGCCAACGCGGCCTCCTACGCCATCAGCGAGTCGATGTTCGCCGAGATCTCGGCCGACGAGTCGCGCTACTCCGCGGTGGTGCGCCGCTCCGCGGGACTGATCGCCGCCGTGCAGATCCCGGCGTCCGCCGTCCTCGCCCTGGGCAGCGGCCTGATACTGCACGTCTTCGGCGGCCTCTACGCGGCCCGCGCCCAGTCGCTGCTGGTGGTCTTCGCCGTCGGCGCGCTGGCGGTGGCCGTCAACACCTGGGCCAGCTTCGCCATCAAGCTGGCCCGGCTGATGGCCCCGCTGGTCTGGAGCAATGTCGTCTACGCGGGGGTGGTCATCGGCCTGGCCGCCCTCTGGGCCCGGCACGGCCTGGTCTGGTTCGGCTGGGCATGGTGCATCGGGAACCTCGCCTCGGGAGCCGTGGCCCTGGTGGCCCTGGCCAGGAAGCCCGCTCCGGCGGGAAGGGAAACTGAACGGAGGACACACCCGGTGAACGGTGCCAAGGACGCTCCGGACGTGGTGGTGGTCAACGCCTACGTGCGGGAGAACGCGGGCGACGCCGCCCTGCTGGCCGTCTGTCTGCAGCAGGTCCGCGATGCCTTCCCGCAGGCCCGGATCCGGATCGCCGGGATGGAGGACCCCCGGCTGCACGCCGAATTCGACGGTGCCGAGAACATCGGCTCGATGCGTCGGCACGTTGCCGACGGCACGGTGAGCCGCCCGTGGCGCGTGCTCCGGAAGGCGGCCGGCGTCCTGGGGGGCACGGCCTGCGCGGTGCTGCCGTCCCCGCTGCTCTCCGCGCTCCGGCCGCTCATGCCGGCCGAGGTCCGCCGGGAGGTGGACGCGGTCCGCGGCGCCGACCTGGTGGTCTCCATGGGCGGCGGCTACTTCAACGCCCGGTCCGGACTCGACGGCTACCAGAACCTCTTCTTCGTGGTGCTCCCCGCTCTGCTCGCCGGGCGCCGGGGCGTGCCGGTGGTCTTCGCGCCGCAGTCCTTCGGCCCCTTCCGGACCCGGCCGCAGCGGTGGCTGGCGGGATACGTGGTGCGGCGGTCGGCGCTCGCCCTCGCCCGGGAGGACGTCAGCGTCGGCCTGCTGGCGCAGTGCGGGGCGGACGGGGAGCCGGTGCGTCGCGCGGTGGACTCCGGCTTCGCCTTCGCGCCCCCGCCCGCGACCGAGTGGCGCGTCCGGCTCGGCCTGGACGCCGACCGGACCCTGGTCGGCGTCACCGCCCGGCGCTGGCTCGCCCCGTCCGCCCAGGACGCCTATGAACGGGCGCTGGCCGAGACCATCGACGCCCTGCAGGGCAGCGGCGCGCGGGTGGTGCTGATCCCCCAGGTCACCACCGACTACCTGGGGGACGACGACCGCATCGTGGAACGCCGGATCGCCGGGTACTGCGGCTCGGCGCCGCTGCGGATCGACGAGCGGGTCGACTTCCGCGACCTCAAGGGCCTCTACAGCGCCTGCGACCTCATGCTCGGCACCCGCTTCCACTCGGTGATCTTCGCCTTGACCAGCATGGTGCCCTGCCTGGCGATCGAGTACGAGCACAAGACCCGCGGCATCATGCGCGACCTCGGACTGGAGGAGTGGGTGCTGCCCATCGACGAGGTCAGCCACGCCCGCCTGTGGCCGATGGTCGAGCGGCTGCGTGCCGAGCGGGAGGCGTACCGCGCGCTGCTGGCCGAGCGGCTGCCCGGCTACGTCGGACGGGCCGAGGAGTTCCCCGCGCTGCTGCGCGGGGTGATGGGCCATCAGCCCCTCACGGTGGGAGCCGGCGTATGAGCGGTCGCACCCTCCTGCTGGCCACCCCCTACTTCCCGCCGGACGTGGGCGGGGTGGAGCAGTACACCTGGCATCTGGCCCGGGCGCTGCGCGCCCGGCACGACTTCCGGGTGGTGGTCGCCGCGACCGCCACGGACGGGACCAAACCCGGCCGCTACGAAGGCCCGGACGGCATCCCGCTGTACCGGCTGCCGACGAGCGCGCGGGTCTCCCGGACGCCGCTCGGGCTCCACTGGCAGCGCCGGCTGCGCGAGATCGTCCGGGTCGAGCGGGTGGACCTGGTCAATGGCCACGCACCGGTGCCGCTCTTCGCCGACGCCGCCGCCCGGGCCTGCGGCGAACTCCCCTTCGTGCTCACCTACCACACCGGTCGGCTGCGCAAGGGCAACGTCCTCGGCAGCGCCGCGGGGATCCTGTACGAGCGCACCGTGCTGGCCGGGACCGCGCGCCGGGCCAGCGAGATCATCTGCTCCTCCGACTACGTCCGCGCGGACCTGGCCCGGCTCTTCGCCGGGCGGGCCACCACCATCTCACCCGGGGTGGACGTGGAACGCTTCGCGCCCAGTCCGGTGCCCGCCGAGCCGCGGATCCTCTTCGTGGGGTCCCTGGAGCGCGCCACCGCCTACAAGGGCCTGCCCGACCTGCTGGGCGCGCTCGCCCGACTCGGCGGGACGGTACCCCGGGTGCGGCTTGAGGTGGTGGGCGACGGATCGGCCGCCGCCGACCACCGGCGGCTGGCGCACCGGCTCGGGATCGCCGACCGGGTGGAGTTCAGCGGTCAGCTGCGCGGCGCCGCCCTCACCGAGGCCTACCGCCGGGCCCGGGTGCTTGCCCTGCCCACGCACTACGACAGCTTCCCCAGCGTCCTGCTGGAGGCGATGGCCAGCGGGCGCGCGGTGGTGAGCACCCGGGTCGGCGGCATCCCCTCCCTGGTCGGCGAGGAGCGGCACGGGCTGCTGGTCGACGCCGGCGACGTCCCGGCGCTGGCCGCCGCGCTGGCCCGGGTGCTGGGCGACCACGCACTGGCCCAGCGCTTCGGCACCGCCGGACACGCCGAGGTGGCCGAGAGGCTGTCCTGGGCGAAGCAGGCCGACCGTACGGCTGAGGTCTTCCAGGCCGTCCTGGACGGCAGGCGCCGGCGCGGGGTCACCGTCGTCGCCCCGTTCTACCCGCCGAATATCGGCGGGGTCGAGAACTACGCCGCCCGCGTCGCCCGCGCGACCGCGCAGGACCCGGCGCTGCGCGCTGCCGTGATCACCACCAACACCAGGGGCCGGCGCACCACGGTCGAGGTCGACGACGGACTCCCGGTGATCCGGCTCGGCACCTGGGCGAAGCTGTCGAACACCCCGCTCAGCCCGCTGTGGCCGGTCCAGCTGCGGCTCTGGCTGCGCCGCTTGGGCACCGACGTGGTGAACGCGCATGCCCCGGTCCCCGGCCTCGGCGATCTGGCCGTCGTGATGAGCGGCGCACGGCCCGCCGTGCTGACCTACCACGCGGGCTCGATGACCAAGGGCCAGTACCTCTCCGACCGGCTGATCGGCCTGTACGAGCGCCAGGTACTGCCCAGGGTCTTCCGGCGCGCCCGGGCCCTGGTCGCGGTCTCCCCGGTCTCCCTCGCCGCCGGGCACCCCGGAGCCGTGCAGATCCCGCCCGGCGTGGACATTGACCGCTTCACGCCCGGTCCGCCGGCCCGCGAGCGGCCCAGGACGGTGCTGTACGTCGGCCGGATGGACCGCACATCGGCCTGGAAGGGGGTCGACGTGCTGCTGGACGCCTTCGCCACGCTCGCCGACGACCTGCCCGGGGCGCGGCTGCGTCTCGTCGGGGACGGCGACGCGGTCGCCGACCACCGGGCGCACGCCGAACGGCTCGGCGTGGCCGACCGGCTGGACTGCACCGGTGCCCGCGTCGGCCAGGACCTGGTGACGGAGATGCAGCAGGGGGCCATCCTGGTGCTGCCGTCGCTCACCGAGGCGGAGTCCTTCGGCATGACCCTGATCGAGGCGATGGCCTGCGGCACGCCGGTCGTCGGCTCGGCGGTGGGCGGCATCCCGCACGTCGTCTCCGACGGGACCACCGGGCTGCTGGTTCCCCCCGGCGACCCCGGCGCCCTCGCCGCCGCCTGCCGCCGCCTGCTCACCGACCCGGACACCGCCGATGCCTTCGGCGCGGCCGGCCGCCGCCACGTCGTGGAGCACTACGCCTGGCCGGACCTGACGGAACGCTACCTCCGTCTCTTCCGCGCGATGCCGTGAGCTGGGCGCCGCGCCCGTTACCGCAGCCTCACCTTCCGAGCGGGGTTCAGCGGTCGGGCAGGTCATAGCGGCGGGCCCAGTCCTCGGTCCGGGTCCATCGTGCACCTTTCGCCGGGCCGATCAGCAGGTCAGCGCCCTCGTACGATCCATCGGCCACGGCGAGCAGGAACTGCGCCATCCCGCCGTCGAAGCGCCGCCACTGCGGGGCGTTGAGATTGTCGGGAAGGACGGTGGCTGCTGCCACCTCGCCGGACTCTCCTGCGGCTCTGATTGAGCCCCGGAGCGTGGGTCGGCCGTTCGTCGCGGCACGGGGGCCTGGCTCCTGGGTCTTGGGACCTGGGCCTGGCCTGGGGCGCCCATGTGAAGCTGGGCTTTCTGCTGGGGTGAAGCAGAGCTTGCTTCCTTGTGTCCGGGGCGGTCGGCACAGTGGAGCGGTCCGCCCCACCACTCCCCTCCCCCAGCCTGTCCAGGAGCCGTCATGCCCAAGCAGCCCGCCGCGTCGGCAGCCCTGCTCGTTCTGAGTGCCGTTCTGAGCGCGGTAGCCACCGGGTGCGGCGGCGGGGTGGCCACCACCCAGCCCGCGGCGACAGCCCGGGCCAATGACGCGTCCCCCGCCGCTGCCGCCGCAACAGCGGCTCCGGGCGCGGGTTCCGGGAATCCGGCCGGGAACGGCTGGACGCTGACCACGCCGGGGTCGGCGGCCGGTCTGGCCCGCTTCCAACCGCCAGCCGCCGAGCTGGCGAAGCTGACCCAGGCGCTCGACCAGACCGCCCAGGAGCTCGGCCTCTCCGGCGGCGCGGTCGAGGCGGTCTACGACGATCCCAGTCAGGGCGGCTATCTCGTCTTCGCCGGTTTCAACGGCTCCGGTTACGACCCGTCAGCGCTGAACCGGATGGCCCAGGTACCAGCAACCCGCCAGGACGGGACCGGCGACCGGATCACCCAGGACTGGCAGCCCACCGCGGCAGGCGACCACGGCGGACAGGCCGGGTGCCAGGAGACCATGGTCCAGTCCGGCAGCCTGGCGGTCCTGTCGTCGTCCTGCCTGTGGCTGACCCCGACCACCTTCGGCCTGGTCACGTACTACCCGAACACCGGCAGCGACGACTTTCTGACCAACACCCCGGCCGCCGTGGTCGCCCCGCTGATGCGGAAGGTCAGGGACGCCGTCGAACAGCCCGCCGGATCATGATGGACTGTCCTGGTCCGACCGACCGACTGCCGCCGAGGGAGCAGATATGGATGTGGACCCCAGGCGGCTCGTCGTGCTGCACACCGTGCACCAGGCCGGCGGGATCGCCGCAGCCGCGCGGTTGCTCGGCGTCAGTCCCTCAGCCGTCTCACAGACGGTGCGCCGACTGGAGCAGGAGGCCGGGGTCCCGCTGCTGGACCGGGCCGACGGCCGGGCCGAGCTCACCCGCACCGGCCTGGCGCTCGCCGCGTACGGCGGCCGGATCGCCGAAGAGCTGTCCGCCGCCGAGCGGGAGCTGACCGGTACCGGCACGGCGGGCATCGAGGGGGCCGTGGTGATCGGATCGGTGCTGGCCGTACTCACCACCCTGGTCGCCCGCGCGACCGCGTCGCTCGTCGAGCGATACCCGGCCCTGCGGCCGGAGTTGCGCGAGACGTCCACCGAGGACGGCCTGCGGGCACTGCGCCATGGCGCTCTGGACGTGCTCCTGATCACCGGCGACCAGGAGCACCGGCCGGCCCCACCACCGGGCTGCGGCCTGAAGGTCCTCGCGCAGGAGCAGTACCGGGTCGGCGTGCCCAGCGCCTGGGGCAGGACCCCGACCGGGGTGGCCGAACTGGCGGCCGTGCCCTGGATCGGGGCGCCGGAGGGGAGCGCGCGGGCCTGTGCCCACGCCCGGCTGGCCGCCGAGCTCGGGCTGCCGGACCGGCCGACCGCCCATCGGGCGACCAACTGGTCCGCGGTGGCGGCGATGGTGCGCGCCGGGCTGGGCGCGGTCGTGCTGCCCGGCTCGGTCGCCTCGCGCACCCCCGGGCTGACCCTGCTACCGCTGCCGGTGCCGGGCACGTTCGAGACCCTGGTCCTGCACCGGCTGACCGCCCCCGGCCAGGTCTCCGCACCGGTGGCCGCGGTACTGACCCGCCTGGCCGAGGTGACCCTCGACGCGGCCGAGGAACTGTCCCGCGCCGGGCTGCTGGAGCGCGAACCCGTGGTCAGAACGGTCCTGGTCTGACCACGCGGCCCGCCATCGGCCGCAGGCCCGCTGGGGCGCCGTCGACCTGCCCGGCGCTACTCGCGGCGGGCCCCGGCTTCGTGGGCTTCGGCTTCGTGGGCTTCGGCTTCGTCCAACACCCGGAAGACGTAGGGAAGTTGCTCCGCCAGATGGCGGCTGAGCGCCGCCATGGCGGAGTTCCCGGGAACCGGCTGCGACCCGAGCCGGAGCGCCACCTGCCGCATCGCGGCGTATGCCTCGACGAAGTCGCTCCGGTGCTCCAGGGAGTCCTCGCGGACCAGCCAGCCCCAGATCTCCACCGCCACCATCGACGGTTCCATGGCCTCCTGCCAGCGGCCGTCGTCAATGAGCAGGGCCACGGCGTCGGACAGGAACGCGGCGATGAGCGGCCGGTACTTCGGCCCCTCCTGGTCGAGCGCGTACCAACGGTCCAGCGCGCGGCGCAGCGTGCCCAGGAGCATCGCCACGGATCCGGACCGGGCCTGCCAGAGGCCGAGTTGGAGGGTGTGCAGGACGAGGCTGAGCTCCCCCTCGGCGCCGCCGAGCCCGATCCGCCGACGGTGCTCCCCGATGCCGACCGCCTGCTCCATGGCGGCGCACGCCTCGGCGGAACGTCCCAGCTGCTGGAGGATGTTGCCGAGGTTCACCAGCGAGGAGACCAGGCGGGACTCGAAGTTGCGCGGGTCGCGGCGGGCCAGCAGTCGAAGCCCCTGCACCGAGTCCTCGGCGTACTGGAGGGCTTCGTGGTGCCGTCGCATGCCGACCAGCAGCGCCGCGAGGTTGGAACTCCAGACGGGGAGCAGGATCTCGTGGGAGTGGTCGGTGGCGGCGAGCTGCCGGGAGAGTTCCACCGCCCGGCGCAGCGCGCGCCGGGCCTCGTCGAGGCGGCCCAGGTCCCAGACCTGGTCGGCCAGGCGGTTCAGGTTCCAGGCGAGTCTCGCCTTGGTTTCCCGGTCCGTCTCTCCCAGCCGTTCCAGCAGCTCCACCGACTCTTCGAGGGCGCGCAGCGCCTCCTGGTCGCGCCCGACGGCGGCCAGGCAGGAGCTCAGCGTGCTCACCGCGTGGGCGTAGGCGCGGTCGCGGCCCGGGTGGTTCTGGTCCAGGCGTTGCATGACCCGCAGCTGCTCCTGGACCGAACCCAGGGCCTCCTCCGCGCGGCCCGCGCCGCTGAACGCGGTGCTGAGAACGGCCAGCGCGGTGCCGAGGGCGTCCAGTGCGGGTGCCGAGCCGTCCGCTGCCCGTTGCCGGGCGGCGGTCACGGTGTCCTCGGCGAGCTTCAGGGCGAGCCGGTCCAGACCGTCGTAGGAGTAGATCAGGATGATCCGGAGCCGGTCGAGCACCTCGGCGCTGAGGCTGCCGGCCGTCATCGCGTCCAGCAGCGCCCGTTGCACGCCGGCCGTCCTGGCCGGGCGGCCGGCCCCGTGGTCCGCGGCGGCGGCCCGCGCCAGCACGGTCACCAGCTGCACCTGCTGGTCGGCGGAGGATCGCGCCAGCAGGGCGGCCAGCGGGAGCGGCGGGTCGAGGTCGAGCAGGGCGCGGGAGGCGTGGTACTCACCGACCCGGTCGGGCTGCAGCGGGCCCCAGAACCGGTCCGGACCGGCCGGGTAGAGGGTGCGCAGCCAGGCCGCCACGACCGGTGCCCGGGCGGGCGGGATGTCGGGGAGCGCACCGACGGCGGCGAGCGCCTCGGTCTCGTCATTCGCCCCGCACAGCACGGCGACGGCCACGGCCTGCTGGAGGACCGTCGGATCGAGCGGCCCGAGCCGTTCGGCGGCCCGCACCCAGTACCGCTGCTCGTGCCGCAGCAGGGTTGCCTCGGCGGGTTCCTCGGGCGCGGCCCGGACCGGCGCCGAGCCGTGCTGCAACAGGGCGGTGAGCGCGGTCATCTGCACGGTCAGCACCGACTCGTCGCCGTCCTCGCCCAGCTGGCCGGGCACGCCCAGGGCCGGGGCGAGGGCCGGCCATCCGGCGGGCGGGCGGCCGGGCAGGCCCGGTAGCTCCTCCAGCCGATCGGCGAGGTCGCCGAGCGCGCCGCGGAACAGCGCGGCCAGGGCCTCGGGCGGGCCGTCCTCGGCGACCAGGGCCGCCAGTTCGGTGGTCGGGGCCCTGGCCAGGATCTCGTCCGCGTGCGACGCGGTCAGCCCGTCGCTCTGCCAGGCGCCGCGGGTACGGGCGAGGAGCAGCAGCCGGGTGCGGTGCCGACAGCTCCGGAGCTGGTCGATGACGCGGCGCACCAGGCTCGGCCGGGCATCCGCGTAGTCGATGACCAGCAGGAAGTCGAGCGCGGTCTCCAGGGACCTGAGCTCGGGCAGGGCCAGGTCGCTGTCCCGCAGTTCCGCCCGGAGGTGTCCGGTGATCCAGCCCCGCGCGCGCAGGTCGTCGGCCAGTTGGCGGGCGAGGCGGGACTTGCCCTGGCCGCCGGGCCCGGTGACCACCCGCACCGAGAAGCCCTCGGTGTCGCCCTGGCACCAGTCCCGCAGTGCGCGCAGCTCGTCCTCCCGCCCGTGGAAGGCCACCGCCTCGGCGTCGGCGCGCAGCAGCATCGCGGGCGAGCGCAGGTCCCGCTCGGGGGCGGCCGGTTCGAGCAGGTCCACCGGTTCGGCGGCCTCCAGCAGCGGCGGCCATCCGCCGTGCTCGGCGATCAGTGCGGTGAAGCCGTCGTCCGCGAGCAGCAGCGAGGCCGGGGTGGCCGTCAGCCGGGTACCGCCCACGGCCTGCCGGTCCGCGCGGACCACCCCGCACAGCAGTCCGCTCTGGCGGCTCTCGGCCAGCAGCGCGGCTCCGGACATCCCGGACCAGCCGGAGCCGGTCCCGTCCCGTACCGGGATGGTCGCGTCCTTGCTGAAGACCTCGTAGCGACCGGCGAGCGAGCCGGTCCCCGGCATGATCTCGCCGCTGATCCGGCCGTCGAAGCGGTCGCCGCTGCGGGGGTCCCTCTCCATTCGGGGGAACCCGGCGACGGCAACCGGGTGGGGGCGGGTGCCGATGATCCGGCCCCAGCGTTGCGGCGGCCGGGTGCGGAGGTCGGCCAGCGATTCGGGCGGCTGCCAGCGCCGGCCATCATGGTCGCCCCCGGGCCGGCCGTCTCCCCCGGGCCGGCCGACTGCTGCGGCCTGGTCGTCGACTTCCACCAGCGCCGCGTCGACCTGGTCGTCGACGCGCCACCACCGGACCGCCGCCGGGAACTGCTCCGTCCCCGCGTCCGGTCGGCAGACGGTCACCCGGTTCGGCTCCGGCCCCGTCGCCGCCTGGACGACATGGCCCGCTGTCAGCACCAGTCGCGGCGCGACCAGGTAACCGGATCCGAACGTTGTACCGGTTTCCCGATGGACCCGGATCTGCACCCGCCGGTCGAACTCCACCCCGCCCCCTTCTGTCGTCCCGGACAGCTACCGCGCCGGTCTACTCCTCGTCGGAGACGTCGACCGGGCCGTGGTCCGATCCGTGTGCCGCCAACCGCACCGTCACCTTGTGGGTGGCCTGGCGCGTCCGCTCGGCGCTGCCGCCCACGCTGACCACCGCGAAGCGCAGTCCGGCGTCCACGTTCCGGGTGCCGGTCAGCTCAAGCCCGAGCTCCAGCGTGATCTCCCCGAGGGAGAAGAGGACCCCTTTGTCCCCCTCGGTCACAACCCGCCGCTGTGCCTCGGCCACCTGCCGACGCAGCAGCGTGATCGCGTCGGCCAGGTCGAGCCAGTCTTCCCCGCTGCCGTTGCCCACGGATCCCCCAAGTTCACTCTGTCCCAGGCACGTTCGGGGGACGATTCTATGCCGACCTGCGGAGCGCCGGTGGTGGGGGGCGAGGTCCGGGCGGGGGGGTCGCGGTGTTGTCCTCGGCGGCGGTGACCCCGTCCCGTCGTCGCTCCGTCCTGCAAACGGGACCGTGAACGACACGTTCATGATCAACCTTATAATGGAGGACACCGAGAACAAGGAGCAGCACGCCATGCACTTCATCCCGCGCCTCGCGCCGGAGGCCGTCCGTGCGGCCATCAGCGCAGCGATGTCGTTCCATGAGTGAGCTGGTCGCGTTCCTGGGCCTGATGGACTCGGGGAAGTCCGCACTGGCACTCCAGATGCACCACTCCCTCGGTGGCGAAGGCGTCCTGCTGACCAGCGGGAGCCGGGACGGTGTGGGGCTCATCTCCTCCCGCGTCGGCCTCCGGGCTCCGGCCCTTGAGGTGCGTGCGGACCTGGACCTGTACGACCTCTTGGCGGCCGTCCTGGAGGGCAAGCGGCCCCATTACGTCATCGCGGACGAGGTGCAGTTCTACACCGAGAAGCAGGTGAACCACCTGGCTGACGCCGTGGACGGTCTTGACCTTTCGGTTTACGCCTTCGGGCTCCGCACGGACTTCCGGGGAGAGCTGTTCCCCGGCTCGAAGCGACTTCTGGAGCTGGCCGACCGTGTCGAGAATCTGCCGGTGAAGACACTGTGCTGGTGCGGCGGTGAAGCCACCCACACGGCCCGGGTGCGCGACGGTGTGATGATTCATACCGGCGATCTGGTCGAAGTCGGTGACATGGACTCCTACCAGAACCTGTGCCGCAGGCATCACCGCGCGGGGCTGGCCTGATGGGAACCACCCTGCCGTCGGAGGGCGCTCTTCCTTCCGACGGTCCGGGGCCGGACCGCGGCTGTCGGCGCGCGGTCCGGCCCCGTGCCCATGCGGCCTGCTTCAGTGAAGGAACGACAGCAGATAGCCGAGCCTGGGCGACCCGAGACCGGTCACGTCGTTGTAACCGGTCGTCGCCTTCAACGTGTAGTCGGTGCCCAGGGTGAACAGCCACCCCTGCTGGACGCCGTTGGTGAGGCCGTTGTCGTAGGCGACGGCCTTGGTGCTGCCCCCGGGGTTGTCGGTGACGGGGTGGAAGGCCAATGTGCCGAGCGCGCGGTAGCGTGCGTAGATCTCGGGGTTGGCGAAGCCCAGGGGCCTGCCCGCGGCCTGCTGTGCGTCGGCCTGCACACCGGAGAACAGCGGGCAGGCGACGCTGGTGCCGCCGTAGCCCTGCTCGGCGAAGCCGGTGGTGCCGTCGGGCAGCTTCTGGGTGAAGCCGACCATGGTGGTCAGCAGCAGGTCGCCCTCCATGCCCACGTCCGGCACCTCGCGCATCGGCGCCGCCGCCGGCTCACCGTTCAGCAGGGTGTCGGCCAGCGCCGAGGGCACCACGCCCTTCTGGTAGTAGGGCTGGGTGAAGTCGGAGCTGGTGCCGCCGCCGCTGCCGAACGTGAACGTGCCCGGCAGGCTGGACCAGGTGGTGCCGTTCAGCAGATCGGCCTGGGAGTCGCCCATGCCGGTCTCGAACTCGTAGTTGTCGTGCTTGCCGATGCCGATGGCGCTGGCGCCGACCGCGGTCACCCACGGGTCCTCGGCCGGGAACATGGTCTGCGGCTCGGAGGAGTAGGCGTCGCAGTTGACGCCACCGGCGACGATCGCCGGGGCCTGGGTGCTGCAATCGCCGGAGGAGAAGTTGAAGCCGATGCCCTCGACCGCTCCCTGCTCGAACTCCTGGGTGTACTCCTGCTCGGTCGAGACCGGGGTGTTCCCGTTGGTGTCGTAGATGTCCTCGGCGAAGGAGTCGGAGACGACGTCGGCCAGGTGGTTGTCGACGATGTCGGCCTCGGCGGCGATGAGGTCGCTGTCGAAGCA
>Ga0302314_10003584_pt1 | contig 28584 bp, 20 predicted proteins | sample III_Palsa_N2_3_FD_200533 | JGI IMG/M metagenome (GOLD analysis project Ga0302314, IMG submission 200533) | Peat permafrost microbial communities from Stordalen Mire near Abisko, Sweden - III_Palsa_N2_3 | ecosystem: Environmental > Terrestrial > Soil > Palsa > Peat permafrost | place: Sweden...
CCAACGAAGGGATCCTCGATTTCACCATGCAGGTGCGGGTGCCGCATCTGAACCAGGGCCTGGATCTCAGGGTGGTGGACCGCTTTGTCATCAACGACGCCGGCAAGATCCAGACGGCCAATGCCTATTGGGATGAAACCAGCGCCTCCGCCCCGGCAGGCATGGATTTCTTCGCGCCCAATATCGAAGAGGCTTACCAGAAATAGATGGCGCGGGCGGCGGCTCTCGCGCAGCGGCCGCTTGAGGTAGGCTGTCCGCCATGATCCGGACCTTTGCGGCATCCTTCGCATGAGCCTGCGCAGCCAGGTGCGCTTGCGCCTGCTGCTGGGCGACGATATCGCCTTCGGCCCGGGCAAGGCCGATCTGCTGGAGGCGATCCAGCGCGCCGGCTCCATCTCCGCCGCCGCCAAGACGCTGGACATGTCCTACCGCCGCGCCTGGATGCTGGTGGAGACCATGAATAGCTGCTTCCAGTCGCCGCTGGTGAAATCCGCCAAGGGCGGCAGAGGCGGCGGCGGGGCCGAAGTCACGCCGGCCGGACTGGTGGTGCTGGAGGCGTTCCGCCGCCTGCAGCGGGAGGTGGCGCAAGTGGTCGATGCGCATTTGCCGACCTTCGAGCGGCAGGCGCGCCGGCCGCGCCGCCGGTCCGCACCCAAGGCATAAGTCCCGCATAACCTGATTGCGCAACGATGGTGCCGCTCTGCGATATATTGGGCGGAATAGATCGTGTGACTGGACTTTCGGGAAACCCAATGAAGAACTTGCTGCTGCTGCTCACCGGCCTGCTGTGCATGGGCGCGGCGCAAGCCGCCGATACTCTCACCATCGCCGCCGCCGGCGATCTGACGCTGTGCCTGGATGATCTCAACGCGGCGTTCAAGGCAACCCATCCGGACGCCGATCTCAAGTCCAGCACCGGCTCCTCCGGCAACTTCCTGGCGCAGATCAAGAACGGCGCGCCGTTCGATGTATTCCTCTCCGCCGACATGTCCTATCCCAGGGAACTGGTGAAGTCCGGCCAGGCGGTCGAGGCCTCGCTGACACTGTATGCCACTGGCCACATCGTGCTGTGGAGCACCAACCCGGCGGTGGACGTCAGCAAGGGCCTGGCGGTGCTGAACAGCGATGCGGTGAAGAAATTCGCCATCGCCAATCCCGATGTGGCGCCCTACGGCCGCGCGGCGAAGGCGGCATTGCAGAGCGCGGGCCTGTGGCAGCCGCTGCAGCCCAAGCTGGTCAGCGGCGAGAACATCGCGCAGACCGCGCAGTTCGTGCAAAGCGGCAATGTCGATGCCGGCATCGTCGCGCTGTCCTTCGTGCTGTCGCCCAAGGTGGCGGGAACAGGAAAGTACTATCGCATCGCCGAAGATCAATATCCGGTGCTCGAGCAGGGCGCCGTGATCACTTCCAGGGGTGCGGCAAATCCCCTGGCCGCAGCCTATATCGATTTCCTGCGCTCGCCGCAGGCGCGGGCGGTGTTCGACCGCTACGGCTTCCTGCTGCCGGCGAAGTCCTGAGAGCCGGAAAGCAATAGTCTGCGGCTGCGAATGCACCATTGCGGGGCAAGGACAGTTTCATTTCAATCGAACGCGGGGATTGGCAGCGTCGTGGAGTAGAATCGAACTCCGCCCCCAGCGAGCCAGGTTCCCGACATGCAACTGATCGTCGCCGTTATCAAACCTTTCAAGCTCGACGATGTGCGCGAGGCGCTGTCCGAGCTTGGTGTCTCCGGCATCACTGTCACCGAGGTCAAGGGCTTCGGCCGCCAGAAGGGTCATACCGAGTTGTATCGCGGCGCCGAGTACGTGGTCGACTTCCTGCCCAAGATCAAGCTCGAGATCGCCATCGAGGAGGAGCGGGTGGAAGCCGCGATCGAAGTCATCAGCAAGGCTGCCCATACCGGCAAGATCGGCGACGGCAAGATCTTCGTCTATTCCCTGGATCAGGCGATCCGCATCCGCACCGGACAGACCGGCAAGGACGCGTTGTAAATCGGACAGGGCTGTCCGCGAAGCTCTTGCAGCCGTTCGCGGAGTTGCCCATGGTCGCGCTCGCTGTCGCGTAATCTGCTGAACAACATGACGGCAGTGAAGAGAACAAGTGCGCAGCCATCTCCCGGTCATTCCTGCTTTGGGATCGATTGATCGAAGTGCCGGTTGCAGAGGTGGAAAGTTGCAATGGATCCGCCGACGCAGAACAAAATCGGAATCAGGAATTCGTGGTCGGGGCGGGTGAACTCGATCATCAGTGCGATCGCTGTAACCGGCATTTTCAGCGACGAAGCCAGGAAGGCCGTCGCCCCGACGATGGCGAAAGCGCCTGGTGGCACGCCCGGCCACGCAAGATTCCACAGGCCGCCGATGACGATGGCGAGCAGGGCGCCGATGGCCACGCTGGGTGTGAGCAGGCCGCCCTCCGCACCCGCGCGCAGGCTGGCCGTCACGACCAGCAGTTTCAGGATCAGCAGGCTCGCCGCCAGCCTGACGCCCAGATCGTTGTCGAAGCCCATCTGCGCAGGGCCCTTGCCGTTGCCGAGCAATTGCGGGAAAGGGATTGCCAGCAGGCCGATGATGAGGAACACGGCAAGGCACCAGGGCAGCAGGCCTGCATCCTGTGGTGCGCGGGCGCGCGCCGCCGTGGTCAGACGCACGAAGCCATGGGCGGCAAAACCGAATGCCGGTCCCGCCACGATCGACCAGGCGACGAGGGACGGGCTGATCGCGAGCGGCAGAACGTGGTATTGGGACTCGTCGCCCAGGCCGATCCACGCCACCAGGGCCGCGATTACCGACGTGACGATGGCGGGAATGATCGCGGCCAGGCTGAACGTGCCGAGCAATACTTCGAGTACGAACAGCGCCCCGCTGAGCGGGACGTTGTATACCGCGGCCAGTCCCGCGCCGGCGCCGCAGGCCACCATGATCCTGCTGTCCGCCGCGCTCAAGCCGGCGCGGTGACACAGCCACCCCGCGAAGGTGGCGCCGATTTCGCGCGGCGCCACTTCGCGGCCGAGCGGAGAGCCCAGGGCCACCGTGACGATCTGCAGCAGGGCATGCACGGTGCTTGAAACAACCGGCATGCGCGGATCGGCCCTGCCGATCGCCGCCTTGATGCTGAGCAGCGGGCGGCCAAAGCGGTACAAGGCCCACCAGCCCACTCCCGCCACCAGGCCGCAGATGGTCAGAACCAGGACTCTTCGCGCCGGCGCGGCCGCGCTCACCCCTTGCAGGAAGCTTTCGTCACTGATCACGGCATGGACGCTGTAGCTGTAGGCCAGGTGTTGAATGAAGTGCAGCAGCAGGGCCAGGAACATGCCGCCGAGTCCGGCGCCGATCCCGGTCAGGATCATCACCCCCAGCAAAACCGGAATCGATGTCCTGTTATTGTCCTCGGGGTTCTCCCGGAGAAGCTCCGTCTTCTGGATTTTCTTGTAGTCCATGCGCCAAGAGAAGCATGAAAGAGGCAATTGCGCCATCCGTCAGTTGTGGTTGTACTTTGCCGCCTTCCCACACGCCGGCGAGATTCCCCGGTCGCCGCCGACAGGCATGCAAAAAGCCCCGGACGGAAACCCGTCCGGGGCTCAAGACCTCAGGGTTGTTGCTTACTTGGTTTCGGCTGAAGCCTGGTTGGAAGCGACGCTATAGCCCTTGCTGTCATAGGCCTTGACCGTGAAGTAATACGTCGTATACGTCGACAGGCCGGTGACTTCAGCGCCCGGGCTGGTGACATACCCCAGCGCCGTGGCGCTTTCGCCGCCGGACTTGGTGCCCATATACACGTAGTACCGGGTTGCGCCGCTCGACGCGTTCCAGTTCAGCACCACCGCTCCATAGCCGCCGTACCTGGTGCCGCTTGCGGTCAGGCCACTCGGCGCGGCCGGAGCGCCGCTGCCACCGCTGCTGCTCGAGCTGCCGCCGCTGCTGGACGAGCTGGAACTGGAGCTGCTGCTGCCGCTGCTGCTCGAGGAGCTGGAGCTCGAGCTGCTGCCGCTGCTCGAGCTGGAGCTGCTCGAACTGCTGCTGCTGCCGCTGCTGCTGGAGCTTGAACTGCTGGAGCTTGAGCTGCTGCTCGAACCGGAGCTGCTGCCGCCGTTGACCGAGGCGATCACGCCCGCATACAGGTTGGCGCCGTTGTAGGAGCCCCAGCCCGATGCGGTGTCATAGCCAACCACCGCGCTGAAGTGGTTGTTGGTGCCGCTGGTCACGTCGTGGAAGTCGCTGGCATAGGACGTGGAGTTCTCGGCCAGGGTGTAGATCGTCGGATTGGCGAAGCCGGGGCTCTTGCCCAGGCCCTTGGCGATCAGGCTCCAGAACGCCGCGTACTGCGGAGCCGCGTCGCTGGTGCCGCCGACGATGCACCAGCCGCTGCAGCCGTCCGTGTCGTAGATGTAGAAGCCGGTGTTGGGATCGGCATCCAGGGCCACGTCCGGCACATTGCGCATGGTGGTCGAGAACTGGCCAGAGGGGGCGTTCGAGACGACACCTTTCTGGTACGAGGGGATCGTCCATAGCGTGCTGATGCCGCCGCCACCGCCTTCGGTGGAGCTGGTATCCCATGGCACTTCCGAGGTATAGGCCTGGGTCGAAGTGGTGGTCAGCGTGGTGCCGCCGACACCGACGACTTCCGGCTGCGAGGCCGGGTCGTCCACCGCGAGCGTCTTGGTGCCGCAGTCGTACGCGCCGGAGTCGCCCGCCGCGGCGAACAGCGTCATGCCCTCGGCCACCATCTTGGTGAAGACGGTGTTCTCGGAATTGGCCGCACTGGACCCCTCGCTCGATTCGCACTCGCCCCAGGAGGTGCTAACCGCGCTGACCAGATCGTCATCCGCGATCTGGGTGTAGGTGTCGAGCACGCCGCTGCTGGAGTTCGGGCCGGTGTAGACATACATCGACGAGGGATTGGAGGTCGCCATCACCATTTCGATGTCGAGCATGACCTCGGTCGAACCGGTGGTGGTGCTGGTGCCGCCATCGACCGTCTTCTGCGTGATGGTCGGGCTGGTCAGGCTGAACTTGCTGGCGTAGGTCGCGGCATCCGTGTACTTGGCGCTGGACAGCTCGAAGATTGCCACCGGCGTGCCGCCGTTCTGGATGCTGTTCAGGTTGTACGCCGTCTTGATGTCGGCGGGGCCGTAGGAGCCTGAAGACTGTGTGCCGGCATGTGGCTGCGCCGCGGCGGAGACCTCAGCCTCGGCAACGGGCCCGCGATTGACCAGATAGGAATGCAGCGGCCGGTTGTCCAGCGCCGTCGCCCCGGCGCCGATTCCGAAGAACGCGAACGGCACCGCCGCTTCACGATCCGCGGCCAGGAACTGCTTGCCGTCGGCCTGTTCCAGCAACTGCATCTGCGAGCCGAAGACATTGCGGATGGTGGCGGCCGGAGCTGCCACGTTGAGCAGGGTGCGGCTGGAGTGCTCCTTGACGATGGTCAGGCCGAACTGGGTCGCCAGGGATTTCAGCTTGTCGTAATCCGCCTGCGTCGGCGCGAACTGCGCGTCGAACTCGGCGGAGCTCAGGAACTGGTGATATTGCGGATCACCGACTTTGTACATATGGCCGAGCAGATCGTTCAGCTCGGCCTGATTGCGCAGCGGCAGGCTCAGGGCGAACTGCACCTGTTCCTGCTCGGCGGCAGCGCGCACCACATGGTCCCCGACCTGCGCGGCCTGTGCCGATCCCAAAAATGACGTACCTAGAAACACCCCCGCTGCAAACAATCCGAGTCTGGCATTAGCACTCAGCTGCAACGCTTCCTTGCGACGCTTTGTATGCTGTTTCATGTAGTCCCTCGTTAGTTAAGGATTGATCGATGGCCTTTCTTGGCCGAGCCCTTAACCACTGCCTCCCTGCACAGGTGACAGAAAAAACGAAAAACAAAAACGGCTCCCCTTGACGGGTGGCCCGTCTTTTCGGTCGTAGTAGATTTCCCCCCAATGCAGCCGTGACAGCGGTGAATGTCCAGCAACTTTAAAAGACCATCTGCCATCAGCCTATTCTCTTTTTCGTAATTGCGTGGTAAGGCAAATGTAAGGTTGAAAAAGCCCGATTTTCGGGCCGGATTTTGGGCCGTGGCGGTGCACGGCGCCGCTTCAAGCCCCAAAAAGATTCGTTTGAATTCGATCTCTGAGCCATTGAGGGGCGTTGCATTCGCCTCGCAAAAAAGGCCGTGCGATGTCACTTTATTAAGAAAATTTTGCTACTCATTTCGGACTAAGCCGCGGTACGCCCCAAGGCGTAGGGTAGCCAACACATAGCTGCGCATTATTAAAACCAAAGGGGAGTGCTCATGGCTCAAGGGAGTCGTGCGGTCCTGTCGCATGGGCCGCTTCGTTCCGTCCTGCTGCTTGCCGTTCTTGCCATTGGCATTCAAGGCGAGGCGCAGGCGGGTTCCTACGATTTCGACGGCATTCATGCCGACTACAAGCTGACGGTCAACTACGGCGTGGCGATGCGCATGAAGGAGCCATCGAATGCGCTCATCAACGGCCCGATCGACAACTTTCAGCTCAACCTCGGCGGCATCCTCAGCGGCACCGGGTTCACGCAGACCGGCCTGCCCACCACCATCAACGAGGATGACGGCGATCGCAATTTCAAGCAGTTCAGCCTGATCAACAATCGCATCAGCGGCCTGCTCGAAACCCAGTTCACCTATGAAAATTACGGCGTGGTGCTGAGCGGCGACGGCTTCTACGACCAGGTCTATCACCATCCCAACGACAACAACTCGCCCGATACCGTCAACACGGATATTCCGGTCAGTCATTTCACGCCCGGCGCACGGTACTACGACGGCCAGCGCACGCGCCTGCTCGATGCCTATGCCTACGGAACCTGGCCGCTCACCGACAGCATGACCCTGGACCTGCGCGCCGGCCAGCAGCTCGTCGCCTGGGGCGAGAGCCTGTTCTTCTCCGGCATGGCCATTTCGCAATCCGCGGCCGATGCCACCAAGGCCTTCACCCCCGGCGTGGAAGTGAAGGAGATCCTGCTGCCCGGCAACCAGGTTTCGGCCAGTCTTGCCATCGGCGAAAAATGGACCGTGATGTCGTACTACAAGCTGGCTTTCAAGAAGACCGAAATTTTCCCGATCGGCGATTACTTCTCGTCGACCGACAGCGTCGGCCCCGGCGCCTCGTTTTCCTACGGCGCCATCAACCCGCTGTACCTGTCCAGCTGTCCCGGCCTGCTCGGCAATCTCAGCTTTTTGTGCCAGCTCGGCGGCGGTCTGGGCGGCACCTTGATCGGCGCGGTGCCGTACATCCTCATTCCCAAGGGCGACGACCGCAAGCCCAGCGACTTCGGCCAGTACGGCTTCGGCGTGAAAACCCAGATCACGCCCGGGACCACCATCGGCATCCACTACCTGCGCTACACCGATCCGAATCCCTCGGTCGGCTTCACCACTGGCTATCCGGTGATCGCCACCCGGCCGGTACTCACCACCCAGATACTCAACGAGCCCAGCGCCACTTCCTACTTCGAGAACTGGTTCACCGGCATCCACCTGATCAGCGGCACCTTCTCCACCGTGGTGGGCCCGGTCAACGTTGCCGGCGAGCTCAACTACCGCTCGGGTCTGGCGATCCCGGTGCAGTCGTTGCAGCTCGGCACGGTCGATCCGGAATTCAGCCGCGGCGATCTGGGCCAGGCGCTGGCCTCGGCGATCTACGCCACCAATCCGCACCTGTGGTTCGACAACATCTCCCTGGTCGGCGAAGTCGGCTACGTCCATGCCTACCATGTCGACCCGGTGCAGACCCGTCCCGGCATCATCGCGGTCGGCAACGGCGACTCGCTGTTCTACGACCGCAACTCCTGGGCCTTCCAGACCCTGATGATTCCGGGCCGCAGCAACGTCATCAACGGCTGGGACCTGAGCGTGCCGCTCAGCCTGGGCATGCTGGTCAAGGGCAATCCTTCCATGCCGGGGGCTTTCGGCGCCTTCAGCGGCGCCGGCGATCTGCGTCTGAGCACCGGCGTCTCCATGCAATACCTGCAGAACCTCCAGCTCAGCCTCAGCTACAGCTTCTTCTTCGGCAACGTCAACCAGAACGTCGGTCCGAGCTTCATCAAGCAGGATGCTTACGCCGATCGCGACTATCTGGCGTTCAGCGCCAAGTACACGTTCTGATCTAATCTTGTCGCGACCCTTCGATTCCGCCATGCAACAACGCATGGTGCTGCATGGCGGGAGTCTGGCTCAGGAGGGAAACACCTGTTTCCCGCCGATCCAGGTTTGCTGAAGCTGCAGGTTTTCGTTCATCACCGCGAAATCGGCGCGATAACCTGCGGCGATGCTGCCATGGGTCGACTGAAGGCCGAGAAATGCGGCAGGGTAAGCCGAGGCCATGCGCGCCGCCTCGGCCAGCGGCAGTCCCAGCATCCGCACCGTGTTGCGCACGGCGCCGGCCATGTCGAGGCAGGAGCCGGCCAGCACGCCCGCAGGCGTGAGGCAGATGCCGTCCTGGCAAGTGACCAGCTCGCCGCCGAGGCGGAAGGTCGGATCATCCGCGCCCACCGGCGGCATCGCGTCCGTCACCAGCATCATCTTGCCCGCGGCTTTGGCGCGGATGGCGATGCCGAGGGTGGCGGGATGCACGTGGTGGCCGTCGACGATCAGGCCGCACCAGCTGGCCGCGTCGTCCAGCGCGGCGCCCACCGCGCCGGGCTCGCGGCTTTGCAGCGGCGTCATGGCGTTGAACAGGTGGGTGAAGCCGCGCACGCCGGCGGCGAGGGCGGTGCGGATCTGTTCGTAGTTCGCCGTGGTATGTCCGGCGGCGACGATGACGCCGCGGCGTACCAGCTCGCCGATCACTTCCGGCGTGGTGCGTTCCGGCGCCAGGGTCAGCAGGGTCTTGCCGTGCCGCAGCGAGCTGGCGATGTCCACGCCTTGCGCGTCGATGGCGCGGATCTTCGCCGGGTCATGCACGCCGCGCCGCTCCACCGACAGGAACGGGCCTTCCAGGTGAATGCCGAGGATGCCAGGCACGCCTTCGGCAATGGCCGCATCCACCGCCGCCACCGCGCGCCGCATCTTATCCAGATCATCGCTGATCAGCGTCGGCAGCAGTCCGGTGCTGCCGTAGCGCGCATGTGCCGCGGCGATGCGGCGCAGGCTGTCCACGTCCGGCGCGTCGTTGAACAGCACGCCGCCGCCGCCGTTGACCTGGGTGTCGATGAAGCCCGGCAGCAGCAGGCGCCCGCCCAGGTCGTGGGGCTGTGCCAGCGCCACGCGGGCGTCATCGGCGGCAACCACATCGACGATGCGCTCGCCTTCGACCAGCACCGAAAGACCGGTTTCGATGCCGTGGTCGTCCAGCACGCGGCCGTTGAGGAAGGCGCGCAGCATCAGACGGTGCTGGTGACTTTGTTGAGATGCGGCGGCGCGTCCGGATTGCGGCCGCGGCGCACCGCCAGCGCATTCACCGCCTTGTAGAAGCTGAGCATCTCCACCAGCGGCGTGCAGGCGGGATGCCGCACCGCGCCGACCGGCAGCGCGCCCGGCAGCGACAGGTCGGCGCCGGCCACCCAGACCCGCGCGCCGCGCGCGCGGAACTCGCGCGCGGCTTCCAGCGTGCCTTGCAGGGTGTCGTCCTGCTGCGTCAGGAACAGCAGCGGAAAGTCGGGACCGACCAGGGTCATCGGCCCGTGCTTGACCTCGGCGGCGCTGAAGCCTTCGGCGTGCAGGCCGCAGGTTTCCTTGAACTTGAGCGCGGCTTCCTGCGCCGCGGCGAGACCGAAGCCGCGGCCCACCACGAACATGTTGCGGACGTCGACCAGCCCATCCACCAGCGGCGACCAGTCCAGGTCCCAGGCGGCGCGCATCTGCTCCGGCACCGCCGCCAGGGCCTCGGTCAGCTCGCTATCGTCCTTCCAGCGCGAGGCCAGGTGCAGGATCGCGGACAGCGAGCAGATATAGCTTTTGGTCGCCGCCACGCTGCGCTCGTCGCCGGCGAGCAGGGGCAGCACCATGTGCGCCACCTCGGCCAGCGGCGACTCCTTGACGTTGACCAGGGCCACCACCCGCGCGCCGGCACGGCGCGCGGCCTTGGCGTGGTTGACGATGTCGGGGCTCTTGCCGGACTGCGAGATGGCCAGGTACAGCACGCCGTCGAGCTTCTGCCGCGAGCCGTAGATCGAGCTCACCGAGGGCGAGGCCGAGGCCGTGACCAGGCCGAGCTGGGTCTCGAACACGTACTTGGCGAAGGTGGCGGCGTGGTCCGAGCTGCCGCGCGCGCAGGTGACGACGAAGCGCGGCGGGTACTTGTGCAGCATCTTCACCAGCTTGCCGATGACCTCGTCATTGCGCGCCAGCTGATGCGCCACTGCGTCGATCGCCTCGTGCGTCTCGCGGTGCATCATGGTGTCGGCCGCCGCGGGGAGGGCGGGGGGCTGCGCTGCCGTTGCGGGGCTCATGGGTAATCTCTTGATCGCTTCAATCATTGTTCAGTTCGGCGACGAAATCGTAGATGTCGCCGCGATAGTGCGAGCAGGTGAATTCCACCACGCGCCCGCCCTCAAGAAAGCCGCGGCGCTCGATGAACAGGCCGGGGCTGCCCACCGGCAGTCCCAGCAGGCGCGACTGCTCCGCGTCGAAGGCCACCGCACGCAGCCTTTGCAGGGCGCGGCGCGGGCGGCAGTCGAGCCGGTCGAAAGCCTCATAGAGCGAATCGCCGACCAGTGCCGGATCGGGCAGGATGGCGCGCGGGATGACGCTGCGCTCGATCGCCAGCGGCTCGTCGCCGGCGAAGCGCAAGCGGTACAGGCGCACCACCGCCGCGCCGGGCGACAGGTTGAGCGCCATCGCTTCCTCCGGCGTCACCGTGCCGATGCCGCGATCGAGGAACAGCGAGCGCGGCTTCAGTCCGCGCGCGCGCAGGTCGTCGCTGAAGCTGGTGAGCCTGGAAAAAGACTTGACGATGCGCTCGGCGACGAAAGTGCCGGCACCCTGGCGCTGCACCAGCAGGCCATCGCTGACCAGGCCGGTGATGGCCTTGCGCACGGTGACGCGCGACAGTTCCAGCAGTTTCGCCAGATCGCGTTCGCTGGGCAGGGCCTCGCCGGAAGCCACCGCGCCGCTTTCGATGGTGTGGCGGATGGCGCGGCGCAGGCTCATATAGGCCAGCGCACGCTCGGGTTGCCGGTCCAGGCCGAGGCTGCGATAGGCGTCGAGGAGCAAAGCTTCCATCTGCAGATAATACCACTGAAATACCAATTATCCCAATCTCTGCGTATTCAGGAAACAACTGTGCGCGGAAAGGGTGGAAAATTTACATTTGGTATCGCATTGGTATTGTCGCGGTGGGTAAGACTCTCGAGCCGCCAGCAAAACCAAAACCCGCGCGGGTTTGCGCCTCAGGCGCGCCGTGGACGCCGTGTGGCCCGGGCGCTTGCCGGGGCCGCTTCCGCCGGCTCGGCGCTGGCCTGGCGCTGGCGTAGCGGCGCGGTCGAGCCGCGCACCACCAGTTGCGGGCTGAAGCCCTCGTTCGGAGGCTGCGGTCCGGTTGGCTCGCCGTCCTTCGTCGCCAGTCCCGCCATCAGGCGCAGCGCGGCCGAGCGGGCGATGTCCTCGGTGGCCTGCTTGGCGGTGGTCAGGGCGGGCCAGGAGTGCTTGGAGAACGGGCTGTCCTCGAAGCCGGCGACGGACAGGTCGAACGGCACGTCCAGCCCGCTCGACTTGGCCGCGGCGATCACGCCGGCGGCGATCTCGTCGTTGGAGCCGAAGACCGCGGTGGGGCGGTCGGGGGTGGCAAGCAGCTTGCGGCCGCCGCGGAAGCCGTCGTCGAAGGAGTAGTCACCTTCCACGATCAGGCGCTTGTCCAGGGCGATGCCGTAGTCCTTCAGGGCGCTTTCGTAACCCTTGTAGCGTTCCCAGCTGGAACGGTGCGATTTGCCGCCCCAGAGGAAGCCGATGCGCACGTGGCCGAGCTGGATCAGGTGCTCGGTGATGTCGTAGGCGGCGTCGCGGTCGTCGACGAAAACGCAGGGAAACTCGTCATGCGGGTCCTCAGCGGCGGAAATGATGCGCACGAACTTGACGCCATTGTCGGCGAGGAATTTGACGATATCGGTGCGCTCGGACATCGGCGGCGCCAGCACCAGGCCGGCCAGGCGCGAGCGCTGCGCCAGTTCCACCAGCTCCTCGCCCAGCCGCGGCGAGGCCGAGTTGCAGGGATGGATCTGCAGGCCGAACCAGCGTTCGCGGCAGGCCGAGAGCACGCCGTTCTGCACGCTGATGACGTAGTAGGGATTGGGGTTGTCGTAAACCAGGCCGATGGCGTAGGAGCGCGCGCTGCGCAGGCTGCGCGCCGACAGGTCGGGCTGGTAATTGAGATCGGCGATGGCCTGCAGTACGCGGTTGCGGGTTTCCTCGCGTACCGAGGTCTCGTGGTTGATCACCCGCGACACCGATTTAAGCGAAACCTTGGCCCGCTTGGCTACATCACGAATGGTGCTTTTGGCCATCTTCAGGTTAAGTCGCGTTCCGGTGAGCGTCGTGCCGCGCCCGCCGAAACCGCTGCCAGGCGAAATCCGGCGCTTCCTGCGCATCGCTCGGACTGGCACGGCTCCGGGACCGTCGACAACCGGGATCAGTATATTCGCTTTTGCCGGCGCCCTGCGGCTTAGTGCCCGCTCTGGCCGATCCGGTGGCCGCGCAGCGAGTAGTACAGGATGTACAGGTAGCAGGGGGCCATGATCAGCAGGAACACGGTCTGGAACGGGAACTGTTCCTTCAGCGTGGCGAACAGGCGCGGGATGATGGCGCCGCCGGCGATGCCCATCACCAGCAAGGCTGAGCCTTTCTCGGTGAAGCGTCCCAGCCCGGTGATGGCCAGCGGCCAGATCACCGGCCACATCAGGGCATTGGCCAGGCCCAGCGCCGCGACGAAGCCCACCGAGATATAGCCGCCGCTGAGCCAGGCCGCCACGGTGAACAGCACGCCGAGCACGGCCGAGATGGTCAGTCCCTGCGCCTGGCTGATCAGGCGCGGGATGGCGAACATGCCGGCGAGGTAGCCGCACAGCATCGCGATCATGGTCAGCGTCGTGAAGTACTTGGTCTGGCCCACCGGCAGGCCGAAGCTGCGGCCGTAGGTGCCGATGGCATCGCCCGCAATCACCTCCACGCCGACATACAGGAACAGGCACAGCACGCCCAGCCACAGATGCGGAAACTGGAAGATGCTGGTGCGCTCGCGCGGCGAGTCCTGGGTGCGGACCTGCATGTTGGCCTGGGAGGTGCTGATCTCCGGCAGCGGCGAGCGCAGAATCCACAGCGCCAGCAGGACCAGGATGCCGGCCATCACCATATAAGGCGCATGCACCTTCGCCGCGAATTCGTTCAGCAGCGCTTCGCGCGTCTGCGTATCGCCGGCGCTGCGCACCTGGCGCTCGATCACGTCGACGCCGCTGAGCACGGTGCTGCCGATGACCAGCGGGCTGATGATGCCGGCGGTCTTGTTGCAGATGCCCATCAGGCTGATGCGCTGCGCCGCGCTCTCGATCGGCCCGAGGATGCTGATGTAGGGATTGGACGCGCACTGCAGCAGCGACAGCCCGGAGCCGATGACGAACAGCCCCGCCAGCGCGCCCGGATAATTGCGCATGGTGGCGAAGGTACCGAAGGCGAAAGCCCCGATCGCCATCACCAGCAGGCCCAGCGCCATGCCTTTCTTCATGCCGGTGCGTTCAAGTATCCACGCCGAGGGCAGGGCCAGGAAGAAATACGACAGATAGAACGCGGTGGTCACCAGGAAGGCTTTCGCATCCGTGTCCAGATCGAAGGCCAGCTTGACGAAGGTGATCAGCGGCCCGTTGAGCCAGGTGACAAAGCCGAAAATGAAGAACAGCGTGCCGATGATGATGGTCGGCGCCAACGGCGTACGTTCCGCGCGAGCCGTTGCCTGCATAGCGTTCATGCTCCCACCCCTCCCGTATTGACGCAATCAGTTGCTGCGGTCTCGATCGATTATCAATTGCGGGCGCAATAAGAGCAACGTTGTCATCGTTGTCTTCAACTTTACACTCCATCGCCGTTCGTTTTGCGCCGGCCCGGCGCTGCCGGCACTCCGATTTGTTGCGCTGGCCAAGTCCCCTTTGTATTCAGGTGATTTTTAGATAACAGCGATAAATCCATGATTGTGCAAGGGCAATCCATTTACTAAATAACGTGGGATCTGTCCTGCCTGAAATGCCCAGCAGTACCCGTTTTAATGTCTTGCGGACTCCATCTTGACAACGTTGTCATTCAGAGAGACACTCGATTCAACAAGAGCACGCGGTCGGTCATGACGCAGTGTTCGAAAGACTCGCTGTTCATGGAAGGGGAGTGCAGGTTTGAGTCAAGCCGCAAGCCAGATCGATACAGCCGCCGCCCAGCCGGGCATCCAGCGCTTCGTCGCCGCCGATGTCGGCGGTACCCATGCCCGCGTCGCCATTGTCAGCGCACGCCGCGGCGATGCCGGCTCGGTCCAGGTCGAGCAGTTCCGCAAGTATGTCTGTGCCGACTATCCCAGCCTGACCGCCATCCTGCGCGACTTCCTCGCGGCGGCCGGCGGCGGCATCGAAGAAGGGGCCGTGGCCTGCGCCGGCTACGCCGTGGCGGGCCGGGTCATCAACACCAATCTGCCCTGGCCGGTGTCGATCGACGAGATGCGCGATGCGCTCGGCCTGCGCCGCTTGGCCCTGGTCAACGACTTTGAAGCGGTAGCGTACGGCGTGTCCTGCATCGACAACGCCGGCACCATCCTGCTCAGCGGTCCCGCCGAGTCTTCAGCCACCGGACCGGTGCTGGTAGTAGGGCCGGGCACTGGCCTCGGCGCGGCGGCGCGCATACCCGCCGGCCGCGGCACCGTGGTGCTGGCCACCGAAGCCGGTCAGACCAGCTTCGCCCCCGGCACCGATCTTGAAATCGAAATCCTGCGCCTGCTGCGCCGCGGCACGGCGCACGTGCCGGTGGAGCAGCTGCTGTCCGGCCCCGGCCTGGTCAATCTGTATGGCGCGATCTGCGCGCTGCGCGGCGCCACGCCGGTGCTGCGCGCGCCGGCGGCGATCAGCGACGCCGCGATGCAGGGCCACGACGCGCTGGCCCACGAGGCGCTCGAGGTGTTCTGCGGCCTGATGGGCGGCGTGGTCGGCGATCTGGTGATGCTGTATCGCGCCCAGGCCGGCGTCTACCTGGCCGGCGGCATCCTGCCGCAGATCCAGTCCTTTCTGATGCACAGCACCTTCAAGGCGCGCTTCCTCGACAAGGGGCAGATGCGTCCGGTGCTGGAGCGGGTGCCGGTGCGCCTGATCGAACACGGCCAGATCGGCGTGATCGGCGCGGCCAGCTGGTACCTGGGCGGAGCGGGTGAAAACGCAGGCGCAGCCGAACGCGCTGGCGGGCGTTGAGTGGAGTGTCGGGTTTCGTATCGAGTTTTGCGCTGAATGTTTTAGGGAATGTGAGAGAGCCATAGCAGATGCCATAGCAGATGTGCATCCGGTCGGAAGGCGGTCGCGTTCGCCGCTCACGCAGGGGTGCAGCCATAGCCACGAAGGGGAGTAGAAAACATGCCTTACCGTAAAAAAGCACTGATCGCCGGCATTGCCGCCTGTTTCGCGGTTTCGAGCGGCGCTTATGCGCAGGACGCCGCGTCGGCACCCGCGCCAACACCAACACCCGCGCCGGCACCGGCCGCGACCGACAGCACCTCATCCAGCGATCAAGCCAAACAGCTGCAGGGAGTGACCGTCACCGGCATCCGCGCCAGCCTGAAGAAGTCCCTCGACCGCAAGCGCGACAACGATGCCATCACCGAAGTGATCACTGCCGAGGACATCGGCAAGCTGCCGGCAACCAACACCGCCGAAGCCCTGGCGCAGATGCCGGGTGTGACGCTCGACCATCTGTTCGGCGCCGACCAGCGCGTGTCGATCGACGGTCTCGATCCCAGTCTCAACCTCAGCTTCCTCGACGGCCACCCGCTGTCGCAGGCCCTGTGGCGCTACGCCGATATCCCCAATCGCGGCTTCAACTTCTCGCTGCTGCCGCCGGAAATCCTCGGCTCGGTCGAGATCTACAAGACTCCGGAAGCGCGCCTGATCGAAGGCAGCCTCGGTGGCACCATCCTGATGCACACCGTGCAGCCGCTGGACCTGCCGGCCAATACCGTGCGTGCCTCGGTCGGCGTCAACTACAACGACATGGTCAACCAGGGCCGGCCAGATAGTGCGCTCTTCTATAGCTGGCGCACTTCGGACAGGACCTTCGGCGTCGATGTCGCCCTGCAGCACTACGAGGAGATCACCGACCGCCAGGGCGAGGAGATCTTCAGCTATACGCCGCTGTCGACGGTGGCGCAGAGCAATACCTACGTCAAGAACGCGATCGCCGCCGGCCAGCTGAGCGGCAACGATGTGATGCCGAACGAGATCAACATTGCCGACTTCCGGCAGACCGAGAAGCGCGACAGTCTCAACGTCAATCTCCAGTACAAGCCCGCCAGCAACATCGAGTTGGGCTCGGGCCTGATCTGGATGCAGGATCATCTCAACAACCTGAACAGCTCGATGTACGCGTTCATGCTCAATGCGGCTCCGAGCATCACCAGCCTGAACGTCGGCAGCAACGGCGTGGTCAGCAGCGGACACTCCGGCACCTGCGATATCTCCACCACGCCCGGCTGCTCGCCGGGGGCCAACACCACCTACGACAACAATGCGCGCCAGTCGCTGATCACCACCCAGGGCTTCGACCTGCACGGCACCTATAAAGGCGACGGCTGGAAGGCGTATAGCCAGGTTGGCATGAGCAATTCGCACAACGTGCTGACCCAGGCCGCGATTGAGACCAACTACACCGGTGGCTACAGCTGGGATATCAACCGCGGCTACAGCTTCGACAGCCAGGCCAACGCGCTGGATCCACACAACTGGCTCTCGGGCGGAGGCTTCGGCAGCTATGCGCAGGAGCCGTACAGCGCGCGCGACCTGTTCGGGCAGGGTGATTTCACCAAGGACTTCGACGGCTTCGTCAACCAGTTGCTGGTCGGCGTACGCTACGCCATTCACCATGAAGGCCAGTCGATCGACTCATGGGCCGACAACGTCTCCACCGTCACCGACACCTCCGGCACGCATACGATCTCGCTGGCCGACGTCGGCGCCGGCGGCCCGACCAACCTGCGCGGCGTGAACAGCATGAACTTCCTGCCCGGTTCGGTGAATCACGTGCAGCCGACCAGCCCTGCCGCGATCTACAGCTGGATCCAGGCGACGCCGGGCCTGTACAGCAACAGCAACTTCAACTACGCCACGTTCTACAACAACACCTTCGGCGTTTCGCAGGCGACCGAGTCGGCCTATGCCCAGCTGAACTTCAGCCAGGACAAGCTGCGCGGCAACATCGGCGTGCGCGTGGTGCGCACCGATACCAACAGCTCGACCTTCGTACTGGGCAGCGCCACGCCAGGACCGACGACCGCAGCCCCTTATACGACCGTGGAAAGCATCCACATCGATCCGCTGCCGGCGCTGAACCTGAGCTACAACCTGACGCCGCAAACCGTCCTGCGTGGCGCGCTGTACGAGGCGATCGCCTACGCACCGTACAACCAGATGGCGCCGGCGACGTTCCTCAACGACACCGTGCTCACCGGCAGCGGCGGCAACGCCGACCTGGAACCGTACAAGTCGATCAACCTCAACCTCGCCGCCGAGTGGTATTACGCGCCGGAGTCGCTGCTGTCGACCACGTTCTTCCACAAGCAGCTGATCAACTATATCGAGTCGGGTACCAGCGAAGAGCTGCTGTTCAACAGCCTGTTCAACAGCAACCCGACCCTGTTCGCCACGACTGCGGCCGCGCCGGGCAATGTCTGCAACACCACCACCGGCTTCTGCGAATACGGTGTCACCCGTCCGCAGAACGGCGGCCGTGCCACGGTCGACGGTCTCGCCATGAGCCTGCAACAGCCGTTCAGCGATACCGGCTTCGGCATCCGCGGCAACGTCACCTACTCGTACGGCACCACCCAGACCGGCGGCGATCTGCCCTACAACTCCAAGGAATCGGTCAGCATCACGCCGTACTTCGAGAAGGGGCCGCTGGCGGCCAATTTGTCCTACAACTGGCGCGCCAAGTATCTGGCCGGTGGCTACGTGGCGGGCGCTCCGGCGACCTACACCGACGCCTACACCGAGCTGGATGCCACGGCCTCGTACCAGATCACCCGCAATATCGCGGTCGTGTTCGACGGCCTGAACCTGTTCGATTCCGCCTACAAGCAGTATCTGACCGACCCGAGCCTGCCCACGGCCCGGTACAAGAGCGGCCGCGAGCTCCTTGCAACGTTGCGCCTGAAGCTGTAACCGCTGTTTCTCCCACAGTGGTAAGGTGCTTGTGCGGGTCCGGAGGTTTCGGACCCGCTTTTTTTTGTGGTGGCGGCCGATCCCGGCACGACGATGTGCGTCGGGAACCGATGGCATGGTTCGCTTGCCGCATTTGCCCATTACGCTGATCAATCATGAAATCCTGGTTTCATTCCATAGCTTCTTCGGTCGTCGTCGTCTGCTGCGCGGCGCTGCTGGCCATCGCAGCCTGCCAGTCGAAGCCGGTCAGCGAGGCCGCACCGGCCCGGCATAGCGCACCGTTGTTGCCGCTGTTGCCGCAGCCGGCACTGCTGGAGGTGCGGGAAGGAGTGTTCACGCTGGGCGCCGACACGCCCATCCTGGTGCCGGCCGACAACGCCGAGGTGCAGCGTATCGGCGGTCTGCTCTCCGGCTATGTGCAACGCACGCGGGGGTTGAAGCTCACTGTCGAAATGGAGCAGGGGACTGCCGCGGCGCGGGCGGCGATTGTCCTGGCCATCGATCCGCGCGCCGGTGGCGCCGGCGACGAGGGCTACGAGCTGGAGGTGTCGCCGCAGCGGATACGCATTGCTGCCCGCGCACCGGCGGGGCTGTACTACGGCGCGGTGAGCCTGTGGCAGTTGCTGACGCCGCAATCCGGCGCGGGCCTGCCGCTGGCGGTGCCGGCGCTGCACATCGTCGACAGCCCGCGCTTCGCCTGGCGCGGCCTGATGCTGGACGTGTCGCGGCAATTCATGCCGCCGGAATTCGTCGAGCAGTTGATCGACTGGATGGCGCTGCACAAGCTCAACACCCTGCACTGGCATCTCACCGACGACCAGGGCTGGCGCCTGGAGATCAAGAAATATCCGCGGCTGACCGGAGTCGGCGCCTGGCGCACGCCGGCGGACGGCGGTGCCAGAAGCGGCGGCTACTACACCCAGGAGCAGGTGCGCGACATCGTGCGTTATGCCGCCGAGCGCTACGTCACCATCGTTCCCGAGATCGACATGCCCGGCCACGCCCAGGCAGCCATCGCCGCCTATCCCTGGCTCGGTTCGCGCGGCGACCATCCACTGGTATCGCCCGACTGGGGCGTGCATGCCTACCTGCTCAACGTCGACGAGCGCACTTTCGCTTTCGTCGACGAGGTGCTGGGCGAGGTGATGGAGCTGTTTCCCGGCCGGTACATCCACGTCGGCGGCGACGAGGTGATCAAGGAACAGTGGAAGGCTTCCCCGCGGGTGCAGGCGCGCATGCGCCGGCTCGGCATCGCCGGCGAGGATGCACTACAGGGCTACTTCATGCAGCGCCTGCAAAACCTGCTCGCCGCGCATGGCCGCAAGCTGGTCGGCTGGGACGAGATCGTCGATGCCGGCCTGCCGGCGGATGCCACTGTCATGTCCTGGCGCGGCAGCGTCGGCGCCATCGCCGCCGCCCGCGCCGGCCATGATGTGGTCATGTCGCCGTCGGACACCCTGTACTTCGACTATCTCCAGGGCAATGGTCATGACGAGCCGCCGGGGCGGCCGCGCCTCACCACCCTGAGCGATGTTTACGGCTTCCAGCCGGTGCCGGCGGAACTGGACACCGCGCAGTCGCGGCACGTGATCGGCGTGCAGGCCAACGTCTGGACCGAGCATATGCGCACCCCGCAGCGGGTCGAACATGCCGTGTTCCCGCGCATCGCCGCCCTTGCCGAAATCGCCTGGTCGCCGGCCGCGACGCATGACTGGCAGAGCTTCCTGCAGCGCCTGGTGCCGCAGCTGGCGCGTTATCGGGCGCTCGGCATCGCATATGCCGACAGCGCATTCGCCGTGCAGATCGAGTCGCGTCCCACACACGATCCCGATCACGCCATCGTCACCCTGGCCAACCAGACCGGCTTCGGCGCCATCCACTACACGCTGGATGGCAGCGAGCCCAATGCCGCCGCGCCAACAACCGACCAGGCTCCGCTGACGGTGCAGCTGCCGCTGCAGCTGCGGGCCGCGCCGTTTTTCGACGGCCGGGCCATCGCGCCGGTGACCCTGGCCAGGATCGATGCCGCCAGCCTGCTGCTGCGCAACAGCGATGAACTGCAGACCTGTTCGGCCAAGCTGCCGCTGCGCCTCGGCGGCCCGCTGCATGCCGACGGTACGCAGGATGTGTATCTGGTGGATATCGAGGATCCTTGCTGGATCTATGCCGCCGTGCCGCTGGAGGGCCTGGCCCGCATCCAGGTGCGTCTGGCCCGCTTGCCCTACAACTTCCAGCTGGGCGCGGAGGCGCGGGACGTGGTGCTGCGGCCGCCGCACAGCCGCTACGGCGAGCTGCAGGTCCATCGCGACGGCTGCAACGGTCCGCTGCTGGCGCGGGTGCCCTTGCGGCGGGATACCGCCGCGCAAGGGCCGCAAACCCTGTCTGCCGCTTTTGCGCCGCAGACCGGCGACCACGCCCTGTGCCTGTACTTCAGCCGCCGCGCACCCGACCCGTTGTGGGTGATCGATACCGTGCAATTGCTGCCCGGCGGCTGATTCCCGCCGTCCCGCCGCGGGCCCGGAACGGCTTTTTCTTAGCCCGGAAGTTAAGTCGCTTTACATTTTGCGATAGATATCGCAAAAATATTGTCGAAATAGGGCGACGGACCATGGTGCCCGTCCCGGTGAAGGAGTGGAGGAGAGCATGAGCGCAGTGCAAAATGCGGTGGATGTGAAGGCGCCACGGCCGCCTTACGTGCGCGGCCTGCCGCTGGTGGGCAGCCTGTTCGGCTTCGCCAAGGACCCCGCGCGCTTCTTCGTCCGCTGTTACCGCGAATACGGCGCGGTGTTCCGGGTCAAGGTGCTGGCCAACACCTATACCTGCATCGCCGGCGCCGAGGCCGCCAATTTCATGGGCACCCGCGAGGGCAAGGAATGCCTGCGCTCGCGCGAGGCCTGGATGCCGCTGGTGCAGGAATTCGGCGCCTCCAAGATGCTCAGCGCCACCGACGGCGAGCTGCACAAGGATCTGCGCGGCATCATGAAGCGCGGCTTCTCCAAGGAATCGATCAAGGGCCGCTACAACGAGATGCTGGGCATCACCAACGGCACGCTGGAGCGCGACTGGAAGCCGGGCGCGCTGGTGCCGGTGGTCGAGGCGATGCAATACCTGGTGGTGGACCAGCTCGGCATCGTGCTCACCGGCAACACGCCGCGCGAGTACGTCAAGGACATCCGCACCACCATCCTCTACATCCTCAATGTGCTGGTGACGCGGCAGCGGCCCCAGTTCCTGATGAAGATGCCCGAGTACAAGCGCGCCAAGGCGCGCATGTTCGAGCTGGGCCGCAAGATGGTGGCCGACTATCGCGCGCAGGACGCCGCCCGCGGTGGCGTGCCCAAGCCGGACGAGCAGAAAACCCTGATCGACGACGTGATGGAAGCGCACAAGGTCAATCCGGAGCTGATCCCGGAGCGCGACCTGATCATGCTGATGACCGGCCCCTATGTCGCCGGTCTCGACACCGTGGCCAACACCACCTCCGCCATCGTCTACGCCGTGCTCAAGCACCCCGAGGTGCTGCGCCGGGTGCGGGAGGAGGTGGACGGGCTGTTCGCCAAGGGGCCGGTGAGCGAAGAGGAGTTCATGAAGAGCCTCCCGGCTCTGAACGGCGCCATCATGGAAGCGATGCGCCTGTATCCGATCGCGGTGGCGCAGATCCGCACCGCTAACAAAGACTTCGTCTTCGCCGGGCACCAGATCAAGGAAGGCGAGTTGATCTACCTCGGCACCAGCGTGCCGCACTTCATGGAAGAGTTCTATCCGGAGCCGGAACGCTTCGACATCGACCGCTACCAGAAGCCGCGCGCCGAGCACATGCAGGTGGGCACTTATTCGCCTTATGGCCGCGGCCACCACACCTGCCTGGGCAAGAGCCTGGCCGAGGTATTGCTCGCCATCACCATGGCCCAGGTGTTTTACAAGCTGGACCTGGAGCTGGAATCGCCGGGCTACGAGCTGAAAACCAAGACCGCGCCCACGCCGGGGCCGGCGATGAGCTTCAAGGTGCGGGTCAAGGGCTACCGCCACTGAGAGCGGTCCGCGAACTTGTCGAGGCCGGTAACTTCCATGAAAAACTGCATGGAAGTATCTGAAATAGTTGTATAAGCGGCTGGAGGGATGCTGATCATGCCGGTGCGCGCAACCAATCTGTTATTGAAGTCGCCTGCTGTTCCGGCCAAGGCGGCGCCGGCGCCGCAGGCGCGTGTCGGCCGTCCGCCCAGCCTCAGCACCCAGACCATCATCGCCACCGCGCTGGAGATCGGCCTCGACAAGGTCAGTTTCAAGCAGCTTGCCGCGCGCCTGGGGGTGAACGTCGCCACCGTCTATCGCTACGTGCGCAACCGCAACGAGTTGCTGCGCCTGGCCGCGTTCCAGCTGACCTTGAGCCGGCGCCTGCCGGAGCAGGAGCATGCGCACTGGTCGCAACTGGCGCTGCGCTATGCCGAGGAGATGTTTGAATCCTTCATGCACGAGCCGGAGCTGGTCAGCGAATTCCTCAAGGGCAGCATCGGCCCGCAGGTCGAGATCGATGTGCTCGACCAGTTCCTCGGCGCCATGAGCCGCTATGGCTTTTCGCCGGAAGAGGGGCTGCTATTGCACCGCGCCATCGGCACCATGACGATCGGCGCCGCCACCGGCGTGATCGCCCTGAGAGCGCGGCAGGCCGCCGGCACGCCCTGGCATGTGGAGATCCGCCGCACCCTGATCGAGCGGGCGGACAGCGATCTGCCCCATGTGCGCCTGGCCATGAGCGAATATCTGAAATTCGACGAATGGCACTGGCTGGTGCCGCTGCACCAGATGCTGGCGGGCATCGCCGCCGAGCGCGGCGAGGAGCTGCCCACCCCGCAGGGGCGCCTGGCCAGGTTTTTCGTCACCACGCCGAAGCCGCAGGACAAGCAACCGGAGCAAGTGGCGCAAAGCGCAACAGACGCCGCCAGCTGAGAGCTTGGGCTCTCGATTCATAACGGAGGAGATCGTCATGAGCACCAGCAGCGTTACCGAGGGCCGCGTCGAAATCGACGGCCGCATCTTCAATCCCTATTCCAGGGATTTCATCCGCTCGCCCTGGGCCACCTGGGAAAAGATGGTGATGGAATACCCGGTCGCCTGGCACAAGGACCTGAACATGTGGGTGGTCAGCTCCCACGACGCCTGCACCGAGATGCTGAAGAACAACCTGTTCACGCCCAGCTACAAGGCCTGGGAGCACGCGCCGCCGGAAAAGCCGGAAGCCGAGAAGAACGATTTCGAGCGCTCGCTCGACCACGGTTTGTTCGCCACCAGGACGCAGGACCACCTGCGCCTGCGCAAGCTGGCCATGCCGGCCTTCTCCAAGCCGGTGATGGGCAAGATCGACGCCAAAATCCGCGATCTGGTCACCGGCGTGTTCGACGAGATCGGCGAGCCCGGGCAGTTCGACGCTTTCTCCATGATCGCGGAGAAGCTGCCGGTGCGCGCCATCGCGCGCATGGTCGGCGTGCCGACCAACAAGGAAGCCTTCTTCCACGAATTCGCGGTCAGCGTGATCAAATCGACCCGTATCAACCTGCCGCTGAAGGAGCGGCAGGCGGCGATCCAGGCTTAGCTGCCCGGCTTTGCCTATTTTCGCGAGGTGATCGCCCAGCGCCGCGCCGCGGCCCATCCGGGCGATGATTTCGTCGGCAACCTGATCAGCGCCAGCGAGGGCGACGACCGCCTCGGCGACTACGACATCATGGCCATGATCCAGGCGGTGATCGTTGCCGGCTCCGATACCGCCACCGACCTGCACACCTATGCCATCCAGGGCTTGCTCGGCAACCCGGAGCAGTACCGCCTGTTGCGGCAGCGGCCGGAGCTGATGGAGAACGCCATCATCGAGCTGCTGCGTGTCGGCGCTTTCGGCAAGACGCCGCAGTTCCGCTTCGCCACCCAGGACATCGAGTTCCGCGGCCAGCAGATCCGCAAGGGCCAGTCGATCCTGCTCAACCTCACCGCCGCCTGGGTCGATCCGCAGAAATGGGACCGGCCGCGCCAGCTCGACATCACCCGGCGTCTCGACGGCAACCTGGTCTTCGGCGCCGGCGCCCACTTCTGCATCGGCACCTACCTGGTGCGGGTGCAGGGCAGCCTGATGATCGGCGAACTGATGAAGCGCTTCCCCAATGCCGAGCTGGTCAATGGCAATGGTGATGTCGAGTACGACTACAACCACCACAACGCAAGACGCATCAACCGTTTACTGGTCAAAACGAATATCGGTACCACACGTTCTGCCCAGGAACGCGCCGTCCATGACGCGACTGTCTGAGCAAGTCCTGAGTTTTCTTACAAACGAATTACAGCCGAAGCCTGAATTGAACCGATGAAGAAATGGATCTGCATCATCTGCGGTTACATCTACGACGAAGCGCTGGGCATGCCGGACTACGGCATCGCCGCCGGAACCAGCTTCGAGAGCTTGCCGGACGACTGGACCTGTCCGGAATGCGGTTCGCCGAAAGAATCATTTGAACCCTATGTCGGGTGAGCTGCATCTAAGGACGTCAGCAGGGACGAACAGGCCCTTGCCGGCGGTGAGTGATACACCCGGTACGACCCGGCATCCACAGCCCTTGAGGCTGGGCCGGACGACAGGCTCGGGAGTGCGCGCCGCCACAGTGGCCTGCGGACTCCTGCTGCCCATCGATCGTCCGGAGGAAGCCATGCCCACAGCGGTTTCACGCAATGAACTAGAACGTCGCCGTATCCAGGCCGGTGAGTTGTTGATGCAGGGGTTGCGCCAGAGCGAAGTAGCCGACCGGCTCCGCGTCAGCCGCGAAACGGTGCGCCGCTGGGCCGACAAGGTTGGCCAGGGCGGGCTCGCCGCGCTGAAAAACGCGCCGCGCCTGGGCCGTCCGGCCGGCCTGGATGAGGCGCAGCGCCAGCGGCTGGCGCAGTTGCTGCAGCAGGGCGGCATGGCGCACGGCTTCGTCAGCGACGGCTGGTCCCTGAGCCGGGTGCGGCAGTTGATCACGCAGCATTTCGGCCGCGACTACAGCGAGGTGCAGGTCTGGCGCATTCTCGGCGCACTCGGCTGGAGCCACCAGCAACCCGGCGCCGGCGGGCGCCGCAGCAAGCGGCGCCTGGCCCGGGAGTGGATGCAAAGGCGCTAAGCCCGCGGTTCGAGCCGCTCCATCGATTCGTTTCGCGGTGCCGTTGCCGATCAACGGCGCCGTTTTTTTTGATGCTCTTGTCACCTCATTAAGAAATAATAATTAGTCACTTCGGACGAAGCACTCAGATTCCATGCGCTTAGCATCAATACCTACGCTGCGGGGTGCGTGGCTTGCGCCGCGCGCAAAGCAATAGCTGCATATAAATAAGGGGACTCCGGCGCGTCCCCACAGTGCGAACGAGGAGACAGCCACAATGAAGTTGCAACTGTTCCTGGCTTCATGCGCGGTGGCGGCCGGCGCCTTGCTTGCGGTGCCCATGGCGCAGGCCAAGGTGCCGGCGGACAAGGCCGCCGAACTGGGCGGTTCCCGCCTCACCTGTGTCGGCGCGGAGAAGGCCGGCAGTCCCGGCGGCGTGGCCGAATATACCGGCAAATACCAGGGCAACTGGCCCGGCATGAAGGGACCTTACGGCTTCGAGCCGGGGCCTTACGCGGCGGAGAAGCCGCTGTTCTCGATCACCGCGCAAAACCAGTCCAAGTACGCGAACCAGCTCACCGACGGCGAAAAGGCGCTGTTCGCGAAGTATCCACAGACCTATCGCATGGATGTATACCCCAGCCACCGCGACTTCGCCTTGCCGGACCACGTCTGCGAGAACACCAAGAAGAATGCGCTCAATTCCGAAGTGATCCACGATGGCAAGGGCGTCACCGGAGTCGGCGACGGCTACCTGTTCCCGATTCCGCAGAGCGGCCTGGAGGCGATCTGGAATGTTTCCGATGCGGGCAAGGTGTGGTCCGAGTCCTGCATCTGCGATATCGCCGACGTCTACGCCGGCGGTAGTGTCGCCTGGGGCCGGGAAAAATTCATGGACCTTGCGCTGCACAGCGATCCCAAGGGTAATTTCTCCTACCAGGACCATATCAACGCCTACTTTTACGACGGCTTCCTGCTGCCGGAACGGCAGAAGGGCTTTGTCGCCGTCGGCTACCAGCCCAACGACTACACCAACGAAGGCACCATGTCCTGGCAGTATCTGCCCGGCGTGCGCCGCGTGCGCCAGGCGCCGGAGGTGGGCTTCGACTACCCGGTGCCGCCGGCCGGCCTGCGCACGGTGGACGACGACTATGGCTTCAACGGCTCGCCCGAGCGCTACACCTGGAAGATCGTGGGCAAGAAGGAGTACTACCTGCCCTACGATAACTTCCGCATCAATGACACGGCGGTGAAGTACAAAGACCTGATCAAGGAAGGCACGGTCAATCCCGAGTACCTGCGCTACGAGATGCACCGCGTCTGGGTCATCGAAGGCACGCTCAAGCAGGGGGTGCGGCACATCTATGCGCGGCGCATGATCTACGCCGACGAGGACTCCTGGCTGGCGCTGATGGCCGACAACTACGACAACCGCGGCCAGTTGTGGCGCGTCGCCCTCATCACCTACCACTATTCGCAGGAATCCGGCAGCTGGCATCGCGGTGCCTCGATCTACCACGATCTCACCGCCGGCACCTATGAAGCGGGCTATCTCACCAACGAGAGCAGCCAGTGGTGGCGGCTCAACCAGCCGATGAGCGCGGCGCAGTTTTCGCCGTCGGCGGCGGCGCAGGGCGGGCATTAGCTTGGAAAAAGCAATCTCGCGCAAAGACGCAAAGCCGCAGGGAAAGGCGCCACAGGATTTTCAGTTAAAAGCTCTTCTTGGCGGCTTTGCGTCTTTGCGCGAGCCGCTTTTCAGTATTCCGAAAAGGTAGCAAAGCCATGAGCACCGTCGTCGATATCCGCGTCCCCCAGTCCGGCGTCCGCGCCGTTTTTGATCGCGTCGCCGCCCTGGCCCCGGCCATGGCGCAAACCACCGCCGAGCAGCGCATCGAGAGGGTGCAGCGCCTGGTGCAGGCCATGCTGGCGCACAAGGAGGACATCTATAAAGCGGTGCGGCTGGAGCGCGGCCTGGCGCCGATCGACACCGACGGCGAGCTGCTGATGGTCAAGTTCGAGGCCGACTTCATCGCCGCCAACCTGAAGGACTGGATGCCGGACAAGCCGGTCGATCCCTCGCTGATGACCCTGGGCAAGCGCTGCTACGTGCACTACGAGCCCAAGGGCGTGGTGCTGCACCTGGCCACCTGGAACGCGCCCTACGTCATCGGCTTCCTGCCGGTGCTCGGCGCGCTTGCCGCCGGCAACGCCGTGATTCTCAAGCCCTCCGAGCTGGCGCCGCATTCTTCCGCCGTGGTGGCGAAGATCGTCGCCGCCGCCTTCCCTGGCGGCGAGGTGACGGTGGTGGAGGGCGGGGCGGAAACCGCGCAGCAGCTGCTGGCCTGTCCCTTCAATCACATCTTCTATGTCGGCAACACCCAGATCGGCAAGTTGGTGATGAAGGCCGCGGCGGATCATTGCGCCTCGGTCACCCTGGAGATGGGCGGCAAGAACCCGAGCATCATCGGCGCCAGCGCCGACATCGCCGACACCGCCATGAAAACCGCCTGGGGCCGCATGTGCAACGGCGGCCAGGCCTGCATCGCGCCGGACTACCTGCTGGTGCACGCCTCCATCGAGCAGCCTTTCACCGAGGCGCTGGCGAAGGAGTTCACCGCCCAGTACAACGCCGACGGCAAGGGTTTCGCGCAGAACCCAGACTATCCGGTGATCATCAACGAGCGCCATTTCAACCGCGTCCGCGCCCTGATCGAGGATGCCCGCGCCAAGGGCGCGAAGATCGTCTGCGGCGGCGAGTATATGCCGGACAAGCGCTTGGTCACCCCCACCATCATCAGCAATGTCACGCCCGAGATGAAGGTGATGCAGGAGGAAATCTTCGGCCCGGTGATCTGCGTCGTGCCCTACAAGAGCCGGGAAGAGGTGACCCGTTATGTCGCCGGCCGCGACAAGCCGCTGTCGCTCTACATCTTCAGCAAGGACCAGGCGGAAATCGATTACCACATTGCCCACACCACTTCGGGCAGCACCGTGGTCAACCACAACGTGATCCAGTCCGGCACCAATCCCTACCTGCCGTTCGGCGGCGTCAACACCAGCGGCATCGGCCGCATGGTCGGCTGGCACACCTTCAACGAGTGCTCCAATGCCCG
>Ga0302314_10003585_pt1 | contig 28578 bp, 30 predicted proteins | sample III_Palsa_N2_3_FD_200533 | JGI IMG/M metagenome (GOLD analysis project Ga0302314, IMG submission 200533) | Peat permafrost microbial communities from Stordalen Mire near Abisko, Sweden - III_Palsa_N2_3 | ecosystem: Environmental > Terrestrial > Soil > Palsa > Peat permafrost | place: Sweden...
TGGTATCCCGAGGTCGGCCACGCCACCCTGCCCTCGGATTTCCTGCTGATGAAGATCGGCATTCCGATCGCCCGCCTGCTGTTCCAGGCGATGATCTTCTTCGCCCTGCTCGAAAGCGGCGTCGGCGCGGTGCATGCGATCATGGAACGGGTGCGGCACACCCTGCGCACCCGCACCGGACGCGATCCCAATCCCTGGATCCGCGGCCTGATCACCCTGGCGGTGCTGGTCCTGGCGGTTTCGGCCGCGCAAGGCGTCGGCCTGGTCGACCTGATCGCCAAGGGCTACCGCTTCATCTCCTGGGTGCTGATCGTCATCTTCATCCTGCCGATCATCATCGTCTCGATCTGGCGGCCGACGTTCATCTACGGCGCGGCCAAGGCGGCCTAGCCTCGCCGCCGCGCGGCCCTAAGCTCGAAGCTCGGGCGCCGGCCGCGGAAATCTGGCCCCCGCGCCTGATATCCCCGCGCGGGCATGCTATATGGGAGTCTTCCAACGACGGGCGCTTTCGCGCAGTCGCGTTGGGGATGAAAGGACGGCATGTCCCTCGCTCCAGCGCCTGTTCTGCGGGGACTGCCCTCATGGTCATGAATTCACCTATCGCCTGGCTGCGCTCCTTCTGGATTCCGCAGGACGAAGTCCGCGCCGAGACCTGGGCCCTGGGCACGCGCCACCGCGGTCGCGTGATCGCCGGCGCCAAGATCGAAGGGCGCGATCCCGCCATCAGCTTCCGCCGCGCCATCCTGCTGAAGGCGGTCATTCGCCACCAGACCGGCTCGGCCGCGGGCCGAGCGGAGCTGGCGAGGGACGACCTTTGAACGACAAGCCCGAGGCTCCGAGCGTACTCGACGAGGGCCAGCGGACGGCGCTGCGCAACCTGGCCATGAAAAAGGCCGGTAAAGACGTCGATTGGATCACCATCGCGGATGCCCGCACCCTGACCGACCTCGGCTTGGCGGAGCGTAACCGCAGCGGCTGGCGGATCACGGCCAAGGGTGAAGAAATGCTGGGCGAGACCGACCCCGAGACGCCTTCGGCCACGGTCCTGCCCGGCCCCGGCGCGGACTGATCCCATTGCCGGATACAAGACGGAATATCGGCCAGGATGCGTGGTTCCTGGCTCAGAGAGGGGCGTGGACGCCTTGCGGCGCTCGGGCGCTCGGGAACGGACCAGAAGCCAGATCCTGAACCGCCGGGAGCGCAGCGTTTTTGACGGGCGGTGGCCCGTTGGATTTATGGGTCGTACGGGAAGGTTGGCTATCGGCGCGGCCTGTGCGCGGCTTAGCCGGCGTCGCGCTCAAGCTTGGTCAGGCCTCGCTGATCGCTTTGCGTCTTGCGGGCGCCACGTTTGCCGGCCCGGAGCCAGCGAGAGGCCCGGCGAGGTTTCCCTCGCCGGGGTCGGCGCTAGAGCATGTCAGGCCAAAGTGAACCCGGTTTGACTGGCGTCGCCCTTCGGGTGGCCGCCCGGACATGCTCTACACTTTAGATTCTAGACCCTTTTTGTCCGGATCAGATGAATCCATCTGATCCGGAAAGGGTCTAGGCGGCCTGCAGCTGGGCTGCGGACATCTTGCCGTTGCGTTGGTCCTTCTCGAGCTCGAAGCCGAGCTTCTGGCCCTCGTGGAGCGAGGTGAGGCCGGCGCGTTCGACGGCCGAGATGTGCACGAAGACGTCGCTGCCGCCGTCGTCAGGCTGGATGAAGCCGAAGCCCTTTTGGCTGTTGAACCACTTTACGGTGCCGGTTTGCATGATTGTCCCTTTCCGGACATAGGCTCTCGCGCCCGACATGGGCAGCGAGGTCAAAATTTCGGAGAGGTCGAAAGCTAATTCATGCGCCAAAACCAAGGTTTCAGCAGGAAAACCGCGCGCGATCCATGCGATATTTGATCGAAGTAAGTTATACTAATCGATCTGAAAGGCAAGTTTTATTTTCACAAAACTTCCCGCACCCTGGCTATGATCGGCCAAAAGTCCCATATGGGGCCCAAGCGGCATACGAATTCGCCGCCCTTTCCTCGAACGGGAGTACGAATGGCTATCGGAGACAAGCTGTCGGGAATGGACGACGCCTCGCTTACAAACCTGAAGGCCAACGCCTCCAGGCTGCAGTTCAGCGGCGGAGCCAAGTCCGAGGCCGCCCTGGCCCTGCTGCCCCTGATCGAGGCCGAACTGGCCGTCCGCCTGAGCCGCAAACCGGTTAAAGTGACCAAGCCGAGGGTGCGCCGCGCTCCGGTCGCCGCCGCCGCCGAAGTGTCCTGACGAGGCCGGTCGGCCTCGCTTCGCTGCCAACCCAGGCGACCCGCTCGCCGATACCGGAGATCGCGCATGGCCAAGGGTCAAAAGAAGAGCAACAAGGAAGTCCGCAAGCCAAAGGCGGAAAAGGCCAAGCCGCCCGTCGCCGCCAGCGCGTTCATTCTGCAGCCAAAGAAAAAGTAGAGGCCGCGCAAAGGCTTCAGGCGGCGCGCGTCGTCACCTCGACCGTGAGGTGGGAGACGGAAGGCAGGCCGCTTAGCCGGGCGTGATAGAAGGCCGCGTCGTGGCCGACCCGGGTCGCAACCGAGACGATCGCGCCGATATGGCCGGGCCCAAGACGCCAGAGATGCAGGTCCGAGACCGCGTCGCCCGCGCCCTCAACCGTGCCGCGGATTCGGTCCGCCAACCGCCGGTCGGGCGTCATGTCAAGCAATATGGCGCCCGTATCGCGGATCAACCCATAGGACCAACTGGCGATTACCGCCGCGCCGACGAGGCCGGCCAAAGGATCCATCCACACCCAGCCGAATACCCGCGCCAAGGTCAGGCCGACGATAACCAGTACCGATACCGCCGCGTCGGCCATGACGTGGACCACCGCCGCCCGCATGTTGTTGTCGCGGGCATGGGCGCCGCCATGGTGGTGATCGTGCTCTTCGAAAACGACCGACTGGCTGTCGGCCCCAATCCGCACCTCGGCGGTGAAGGCGTGCGGCTCGGGAATCTCATCAAGACTCTCAAGGTAACCCGCCGCTTCGACGAGGGCGAAGGTCCGGCGCGCGCCATCCGGCCTCAGGGTCGTAATCGAAGCCGACGCCGGATCGATCGAGCCGGTCGCCGCGTGGAGACGGAAACGCGGCGGGACGTCATCCTCGAAAACCTCGAGCTGCAGAACTTGATCGGCCAGCACCAGACTCTTCACCTCGTCGTCAGGGCCATGGCCGTGGCTACGCGTGTGGTGATGCCCATGGGAGTGATCGTGGCCGCTGCCGAGCAGCCAGGCGCTGGCCAGATTCACGCACAGGCCGAGCGCCGCGATCGGGATGGCCTCGCCAAACCGGATCGGGACCGGCGACAAGAAGCGGACCGCGGATTCATATCCGATCAGTAGGGCGATCATCGCCAGCACTATGGCGCTGGTGAAGCCGGCGAGATCCCCGAGCTTGCCCGTGCCGAAGCTGAAGCGCGGATCGTGCGCGTGCCGGCGCGAAAAGGTGTAGGCGAGCGCAGCCAGCAACAGGGCGCCCGCGTGCGTCGACATGTGCAGGCCATCGGCGACGAGGGCGATCGAGCCGAACATCAGGCCGCCAACGATCTCGACCAGCATCATCGCGCCGCAGAGAACGATCACCGCCCAGGCGCGGCGCTCGTTGCGCAGGTGCCCATCGCCCAGGAAGACGTGGCTGTGTGCAGCCGCGACCAAATCGGGCTGCGACATGGGCGGCCTCATTTCAAATACGTTCGAACCACCTCGAGCAGCTGCTCGGCGGCATCGCGATCCAGCGCGGTCGGGTAGGCGTCAGCATCAACGAGGTGCGAATGGACGTGGTCCTCGACCACTTCGGCCATAAGACCTGCCATGGCGCCTCGCGCGCCGGCAATCAGGTGCAGGACCGAACCGCAGTCCGCCTCGGTCTCAAGCGCGCGCTCTATAGCCTCGACCTGTCCCCGCAACCGACGAGCACGAGCCAGCAGCTTCTGCTTGTGTTTGATGGCATGCATCAGGCGTACATAGCATAGGCCCCCACCCTATTCTATGCGGCGCTGACGCAAACTGCACCGGTGGAGAACCGGGAGCGGTCGTGAGAACCGCCCCCGCGCACCCTACCGACTGGGCAATGACGCCGGAGTGACCGTGGCCGCCGGCGCCGGATCCTTCGACGGCCCGCCGAACTGAGCCCGGCCCTTGGGTAACAGTTTCTGCGCCGCCGCCAGCTCCTCGGGCTCGATGAAGCCGTCGTGGTTGGTGTCGATCAGGTCGAAGTACTTGAGCAGCATGGCCCCGGCCTTGCCGCGCAGCTCGCTCTTGTCGAGCTTGCCGTCGATGTTGGTGTCGAGGACACCGAACAGCAGGTTGGCCTGCAGGGCCTTCTCATAGTCGGGCGTCTGCTTGACCACCGTCTCGTCCACCCAGCGATAGTGCAGATAGGTGGCCAGCATTTCGTCGGTGGTCTGCTCGCCCCAATGGACGGTCTTGTCCGGATCGGGATTGGCCGGGTTGCGGGCGGAGTTGTCGTAGGTCCAGTGGGCGATGATCTTGGAGCCGGCGGGCACGCGCAGCGGCGTCTTCAGGAAGTACTCGTACTGCCAGTTGAAGTCGTAGCGCGGCAGGGCGATCAGCATGGTCTCCTTGCCGTCCGGATAGCGGATCGAGACCGAGGTCGCCGAGCCCCGCTTATGGGCATGCGGGGTGATGCCGTAGAGGATCGCCTCCTTGGGGAACTGGATGTAGGCCACCTCGGGGTGGAATTCCTCGTGCGGCGGGATCTCGATGTTGAAGTCGAAGATGCCGAAGGTGCGCAGGACGTATTTCGGCTCCTCGCCCTTCTTGTAGAAGTAGAGGCCCATCTGGGTCTCCTCGGTCGTCGCCCTGCCGTAGGGCGTATAGTGGTTCTGGAACGCCACCCCGCCGGACGGGGGCACCCAGACGCCGGTGTCGACCGGCTCGATGTTCGAGCCGCGGCCCGGGCCGTAGCCGCCGAGCGAGGCGCCCCACTGCGCCTCCGACGCCTCCTGGCCGGGCTGGTAGTCGCCGGGCACGACGCCGGTCAGGATGTGGTGCACGACCTGCCGGTCGGAGATGCGGAAGGTGGTCGCCTTCATCCAGCGCCCTTCGGTCATGGCGTTGGGCACCACCGGGTGCTGGTAATCCATCACCCCGGTCGCGGCGATCTTCACCGGCGGCACGTTGAGCACCACGTCGGGCTTGCCGAGCGGCCAGTCCGGCGCCTGGAACTTGATCTTGGCCAGCGGATCCTCGCCGCCGCCGCGCGGGGCGCCCGCCTCGACCCAGTGCACCATGGTCTTCATCTGCTCGGGCGTCAGCCGGTCATCGTCCTTGAACTGGCCAATGGTCTCGTCGGCCAGATAGGGCGGCATGCGCCGGGTGCGGATCACCTCGCGGATCATCGGCGCGAAGGCCTTGATCTGCGAATACTTGTTCAGCGGCATGGGCGCGATGCCGCCGGGCTGATGGCAGGGTGCGCACTTCTGCTGCACGATCGGCGCAATGGCGTCGGCATAGGAGATGTTGGCGAACTCGGCGGCGTGGGCGCGGCCTGGGAAGGCGATCGCGCCACCCTTGGCCGGATGCGATGCGAACGTCACCGGCTTGCCGGCCACCAGGCCGTCCACCGCCTCTTGGGCTCCGGCGTCGCCGACCGGCCCGCGATAGACTACCGTCCAGCGCTTGGGATCGATCACCACCAGCTCGGCCGCGCGGCTGACGCCGAGCTCCTCGCCGACGAACTGCTCGTAGTCGAACAGGATCGGCGTATCGAGCCCCGCCGCCTTGACGTCCGGGATCACCGTCTCGCGCTTGTCGCCGAGGCGGGAGTCGAGCAGGAACACCTCGACGCCCTTGCCGGCATAGCCGCGCTTCAGGGCCATCAGGCCCGCCGCGTCCTTGTGCACCTCGGCGTCGCCGGAGGCGTAGGTCATCAGCACAACGGCCTTGGCGTCGCGCATCCGATAGAGCTGGTGCGCCAGGAAGGCCTGGTCCGGCAGGGTGAAGTCGCTGACCTGCAGCGGCCGCGCCGCCGTGGCCGTATCGGCCTTCGCCGCCCCGCCGAGCGCGCCCGCGCCGGCCACGACCATCCCCACGGCGACACCCGACGCTATCAACGCCAAGGTCGCGGCTCCTTGAGTGAGCTTCATCGACCGTCTCCTACCCTACCCTGAGGATGTACCCCGTAGTTGCGCTGTCAATCAGGCCCCTACGTCACCCTGGTCGAAGTCGATGGCGTTCTGTGCGAGCCGGCGCGATCGTGGCGGCGGCGCCTTTTCTCTACCTGCTGCCTCCATGCCCGCAATCAGACCGGCCGGGCGATGATCTCCACCGCTTCGAGGATGCGCCGCCTTGCCTCCTCGGAGGGCAGGGACAGATAGAGGCGGATCAACCGGCGCAGCTCCGGATCGCCGGCGACGAGGGCCAGCAGCGGGTCCTTGGCCCCACCCTGCCCACCCTCGAGGCCCTCGAAGAAAAGGGCGATCGGCATCCGCAGCAGTTCGGCCGCTTCGAACAGCTTGGAGGCGCTGATCCGATTGGTCCCGCGTTCGTACTTCTGCACCTGCTGGAAGGTGACGCCAAGATGCCCGGCGAGCGTCTCCTGGGACATGCGCGCCTCCTTGCGGAAGGCGCGCAGCCGCGCGCCCACGTGGATGTCGACAGGATGAATCATGCGCGTTCCCGATCACTCCAGATTCATTTCACGCGAATGGCGTCGCGATGCAACCGAATGACGTCCGTGTCCATCGGCGGCCGGCGATTGAACACTTCAAGTTTTGGGGCGCCCTCGACAGGTCCTCTACAGTTGTATTTTGCTGGTCGGGGATGCTTGTTGGGCGCTTCTCCCGTCAAATCTTCCAGAAATCCCTTCTGCGGTAGGGAGACCGGAAGGCGGTGGACAGCGGCGCGGCGCTGGCGATCGGGGCAAATAGAACCTCCACGATTGTATATGAGTAAGCTAGATCAACTTATGATATTGTTAGTGGTTACAGATGATCCCGCACGGATTGATCCGGCACGCGATGGCGGCCTTACAATCTTCCACAGGTCGCGCAGCCCGCGTGATTTGACGCGGCGCCGGTTCAACCGTCGCAAGACTTGACGAACATCTCCGAAGTTTGGATGTCATAGGGTAGTGATCGCGATCATATTGAGTCGGGCGCGCCCCGAGTCTCTAGTCGTGCTGGAGGAAATATGGCCCACCCTGTAGACGAGCACGTCGGAGCCCGGATACGCGCGATCCGCAAGACCGCCGGCCTGTCGCAAGAGGCCCTGGCGCGGCAGGTGGGGATCAGCTTCCAGCAGCTGCAAAAATACGAGCGCGGATCCAACCGGGTCAGCGCCTCCAAGCTGTTCGAGCTTTCGGAAATACTCTGCGTCGACATCTCGGTCATGTTCGATGGCCTGAACGCCGAGGCGTCCCGCGCTGAAAACCCGCTGCTGGTGCGGATCTCCGCCGACGAGGAATTGCGCAAGCTCGTCGCGCTCTACGAAAGACTCGCCAATGACGACGAGCGCCGGCGCCTGGTCCGGGCGTTCGAAGCTTTCGCCGGACCGCCGCGGTAGGGCGCTCCGTCGCCCGGCCTCGATAAACAATTTATAGTTGTGTCATTTGAACTGAAACTTTATGGTCAGCGCGCCGCCCTCGACCATATTTGTCAAAATAATATCGCTGTATTTTCGATTGATGCAATCTATCTTCGCGAGAAAACAGTCGTCTGCTCCATGTGATCGCCAGATCATAATGCCCATCCTCGCAGGTCAGCAAAAACGTCGCACGTATTGCTTGAACTTCGGGCTTTAGGCGGCCCGATACCGGACATCTCTATTCTGCGTTGTGTGAGAAACACAGCCGGCGTGGAAGGCCAGTTCAATACACGGGACGAAGCGTGGCCGCACGTTAACCGAGTATTTAATCACCACACCTTATGGTTGTGTCAGATGATTGATCGGAGGTCCCATGCCTCGACTATTTCGATGGATTCCTGCCACTGGAGGGCGCCGGCTCCGTTCGGCTGACCGGTCGATCGACGATCGCGGCGGCGTGGCGATCGAATTCGCCATCGTCGGCCCCCTGCTGCTCGTCATGGTGTTCGGCATCCTGTCCTATGGCGGCTACTTCTGGCTGTCGCACTCGATCCAGCAACTCGCCAACGACGCCGCCCGCTCGGCGCTCGCCGGTCTCAGCGCGAACGAACGCCAGCAGCTCGCTCAGTCCACCATGCAGTCCGAGATCGGCAGCTACGGCATGCTGTCGAGCAGCTACGCCACGACGACCGTGTCCAGTCAGACCGACTCGATGACCGTCAGCGTATCCTACAACGGCGCCGGCACGCCGTTCTGGTCCATGGACGCGGTCATCCCGATGCCGCCGCAGACCATCACGCGCTCGGCCACCATCAAGCTGGCGGGCTTCTGATGCGCCGGCCAACCTTCAGCAAGAACACGGTCTTCAGCAAGATCAGGGCCTTCGGCAAAGACCGGCGCGGCGCAGTGGCGCTGATCGGGGTCGCCTCCCTGGCCTCCATCGTGGCGATCAGCGCCCTGGCGATCGACCTGGGATCGGTCTTCCTGCAGAGCCGGCAGCTGCAAGGCGTCGCCGACCTCGCGGCGATCGGCGCGGCGAATAACCTGTCGAACGCCCAGGCCGCCGCCCAGGCCACCGCCAGCGGAAACGGCTGGACCAGCGCGGTGCAGGCCACCGTGGTCACCGGCACCTATACGGCGGATTCGACGGTCCAGGCCCAGAACCGGTTCTCGGCCGGCGGCGCCGCGCCCAACGCCGCCAAGGTGACCTTGTCGGCCCAGGCCAATCTGTTCTTCGGCCAGCTTATCCTCGGCCGGCCGACCGTCACCATCACCCGCACGGCCACCGCCGCCAGTGCGCAGATGGCGGCCTTCTCGATCGGGTCCGGCCTGGCCTCCCTGCAGGGCGGGGTCGCCAACTCGCTGCTGAGCGCCCTGACCGGCAGCTCGGTGTCGCTGAGCGTCATGGACTACAACGCCCTGGCCAGCGCCAACGTCGACCTGCTGCAATATTCGCAGGCGCTGCAGACCAAGCTCAACCTGACCGGGGCCTCGTTCAACCAGGTGCTGGGCACCCAGGTCAGCACCGGCCAGGCGCTGAGCGTCCTCTCCCAGTTGCTGGCGGCCAACAACCAGCTTTCCGCCGGCGCCGCGATCAATTCGGTGGCGACCGCAGCCGGTAACGCCATCCCGGTCGACCTGCAGCAGCTCGTCGATCTCGGCCCCTACGCCGACCAGGACCATGCCGAGGGCGGCGCGGGCTCGGGCGTATCGGTCAACGCCCTGCAGCTCGCCAGCGCCATCCTCCAGCTCGCCCAGAGCGGCCGGCAGGTGCAGCTCTCGCTCGGCGCCAGCGTGCCGGGCCTGACCAGCACCAGCGTCTGGCTGGCCATCGGCCAGCGACCGTCGAACTCGCCGTGGATCACGGTGGCGGACGACGGATCGATCACCGTGCAGACGGCCCAGATGCGCCTCTACGTGGTCAGCCAGGTCGGGGCCACCGGGCCGCTCAGCCTGCTCGGCACGAGCCTCACCGTGCCGCTGTTCGTGCAGGTCGCCTCGGCTTCGGCCAAGCTCAGCAGCCTCAACTGCAACGCCACCGGTTCGACCCCCGCCGTGACGCTGTTGGCCCAGCCGAGCCTCGGCGAGGTCGCGCTCGGCCAGGTGAACACCTCCAACCTCAACGATTTCACCCAGTCGGTCAGCATCAGTCCGGCGGCGCTGATCAGCTCGCCCCTCGCCACCGTCAGCGCCCAGGCGCTGGTCAACATCGGCGGTCTGAACTGGCAGACGGTTCCCTTCACCCAGAGCGATATCCAATCGGCGGTGAGCAAGACGGTGAGCACCAACGACATCGCCCAGGCGACGGCCGCTTCGCTCCTGCCCAACGCCAACATCCAGGTGCAGGTGCTGGGGCTCGGCCTGGGTCTCCAGGGCCCGCTCACCGCCGCGGTCCAGCCGTTGCTGACCGCCGCCGCGCCATCGCTCGACCAGGTGATCAACTCCCTCACCGGCCTGCTCGGCGTCCAGCTCGGGAGCGCGACCCTGCAGGTCGACGGCCTGCGCTGCAACGCCGCGGCCCTGGTGGCGTGACCGACACCCGAACCTGATAGTGGAGACAGATTGAAATGAACCAGATCGGCATCGGCGCCACGCTGGTGGCGGAGGCGGACCCGGGCGAAGCCCGATCCGACTTCCTGGACATCCTCGACCACATCCCGAGCGTCCGCATCCTGGGCCCGGACGAGGCGGGGGCGGTCTGGCTGACGGGCAAGACCGCCAAGGGCCTGCCGGTCAGCCTGATCCTCGGCCGGGTGGGCGACGTCATCGCCGACGCGGCCCTGGGATGGCGGTCGGCACGGGAGCTCGTCTACTGAATCCCTCGCCTGCAGCCTGCTGAGCCCGGCGCCGCGCGCACTTTTCGACGCTCAAGCAAAATTTACCTTAGCGGCCTAGCTTCGGGCCATGCAGCCGAGGTTCATCGACGGGCGTTTCGACGCCGCGAGCGCCGACAGCCACCGATTGTCGTGGCTGCGCATGGCCGTGGCGCCGCCGGTCGCCGCCTTTATCGCCTTGTCCGGACAGCACATCGGCGCGGCGATCTGGCTGATCATGACCCTGGCGGTCGAGGTCGTGTTCCGCGCGGTCACCGCCCCCGCGCGCCGCGGCGCCCTGAGCGGCGCCGAACGCCGGCGCGCCTTCGCTGTCAACTGGCTGGCGGTCGGCGTCTGGACCTGTCCAGGCATCGCCTTCTGGCTGGCGCGCTCGCCGGTCTATCACGAGATCGCCCTCGGCTTCTTCGGCGGCCATCTGCTCTACTTGCAGGCCCATCACGGCCGTTCGCCAGCCTCGATGCTGCCCGCGGCGCCGGCGGTGCTGCTGCCGTGCCTGCTGCCGATGCTGTTCCCCCACTATCCCACCTTCGAGAACCTGGCGGTGGTGGGCATGATGGCGATCGTCAGCGGCCACGCCGTGGCGAGCGCGCTCGCGTCCATGACCTCCGCGGCGCGGCTGGATGCGGCGACGCGCGCGCTCGAGCTCGCCAAGCAGGAGGCCGAAATCACGGCCGAGGCGATGGCCGAGGCGCGCGCCGAAGCCGTCGCGGCCAACGAGGCCAAGAGCACCTTCCTGTCGACCATGAGCCATGAGATCCGCACGCCGCTGAACGGCATCCTCGGCATGGCCCAGGTGATGGCGCACCAGGACCTGCCGCCCGCCCAGTGCTTCAACCTGCAGGTCATCCAGCAGTCGGGCGAGACCCTGCTGGCCATCCTCAACGACCTGCTCGACCTGTCGAAGATCGAGGCCGGCAAGCTGGAGCTGGAAGAGATCGAGTTCGACCTCGACACCCTGGTGCGCGGCGCCTACGCCACCTTCACCGCCGGCGCCAACCAGAAGGGGCTGAGCTTCAGCCTCGACATCGACGCGGCGCGCGGGACCTACCGCGGCGACCCGACGCGCCTGCGCCAGATCCTCTACAACCTGGTCTCCAACGCCCTGAAGTTCACCGAGGCGGGGAGCGTCCGTGTCGAAGCGGTCTACGACGGGTCGGCGCTGTCGATCGCCGTCGCCGACAGCGGCATCGGCATGTCGGAGGCAGCCCGCGCCGGCCTGTTCCAGTCCTTCACCCAGGCGGACACCTCCATCACCCGCCGCTTCGGCGGCACCGGTCTCGGCCTGTCGATCTGCAAGCGCCTGGCCGAACTGATGGGCGGCGATATCCAGGTCGAAAGCCGCGAGGGCGAAGGATCGACCTTCCGCCTGCGCGTCCCCCTGCTCCGGATCGGCGACGCCGCCGGCAAGGCGCCCGCGCCGGACATCATCGACACCGCCGCGCCCGGCTTCGGCGCGCTGAGGGTGCTGGCGGCGGAAGACAACGCGGTGAACCAGCTGGTGCTGAAGACCCTGCTGGCCCAGATCGGCGTCGAGCCCGAGGTCGTCGGCGACGGCGATGCGGCGGTGGCGGCCTGGGCGACGGGGCCCTGGGACCTGATCCTGATGGACATGCAGATGCCGGTGATGGACGGCCTTTCCGCCGCCCGCGAGATCCGCCGCCGCGAAGCCGCCGAGGGCCTGGCCCGCACGCCGATCATCGCCCTCACCGCCAACGTCATGTCGCACCAGATCCGCGACTACCTCGCCGCCGGCATGGACAACCACGTCGCCAAGCCGATCGAAGCGGCCCGCCTCTACGAGACCCTGGAGCAGACCCTGACGGCGGCCGAGGCCAGGCGGCGAGCGGCTTAGGCGCCCCCCGCAACTTTCCACATAGAGTGTCGTCATCCCGGAAAGGCCGCAGGCCTTGTCCGGGACCCATCCCCTGCGGACTGCTTCGGCGCGGTGCGCTTGCCTGTGGCGTCCTGGGTCCCGGACAAGCGCTTCGCGCTTTCCGGGATGACGACAAAGGGAAGGGTTTGCGCGCGGGTCGCAGCACCTTAATCAATCAATTAAATATCGAACTTGACGCCGCGACACGCTAGGCCACGCCCCTAAGGCCGTGTAATCCGTCGATTAAGATCAGAAGATCGACGCCAGGAGCTTCGCATGGGTTCGCCAGAGCTTACGCCCGTCATCATCGGCGTCGGCGAGATCACCGAGCGCAGGCCGGCGCCGGGCGAGGCGCATGAGCCGGTCGACCTGATGGCCGCGGCCCTGCGTGCGGCCGACGCGGACGCCGGCGGCGGCTGGCTGGACCAGCTGCAGTCCCTGTCGCTGGTCGGCCTGATCAGCTGGCGCTACCGCGACCCGGTGACCCTGCTGTGCGAACGGCTGGGCATCCATCCGGCCACGGCCGTCAACGCCAGCATGGGCGGCGAGACGCCGATCCGGCTGCTGCACGAGGCGGCGATCGCCATCGCCAGGGGCGAGATCACCGCCGCGGCCTTCGTCGGCGGCGAAGCCAGCGCGGCCGTCGGCCAGGCGCTCAAGGCGGGCGCGCCGCCGGACTGGACGCCCGCGCCGCCGGCCGAAGAGGCCGTGCGCTTCCCCTCCTCCAGCTTCGCCGTCAGTCCCATCGCCAAGACCCTCGGCGTGCGCGCGCCGGTGCAGATCTATCCCTTCTACGAGATGGCCGCGCAGGCCGCCTGGGGCGAGACGCCGGCCGAGGGGGACAAGGCCTCGTCGGCGCTGTGGGCGCGCTACGCCGCCGTCGCGGCGGACAATCCCAACGCCTGGATCCGGACCGCGCCGGACGCCGAGGCGATCGCCGGGATCACCCCCGACAACCGGCTGATCAACTGGCCCTATCCCAAGCTGATGGTCGCCAACCCGAGCGTGAACCAGTCGGCGGCGGTGATCGTCGCCAGCCTGGCGGCGGCGCGGGCGGCCGGCGTGCCCGAGGACCGGATCATCCACATCTGGGGCGGCGCGGCGGCGCGCGAGCCCGAGGACTATCTGCTGCGCGACCGCTACGACCACTCCACCGCCCAGACCGCCGTGCTGGACAAGGCGGTCGAGATCGCCGGCGGCGACGCCAAGGCCTTCGACCGGCTGGAGCTCTACAGCTGCTTCCCCGTGGTGCCGAAGATGGCGCTGCGCACCCTGGGACTGGGCGAAGAGGCCCCTGAGCCCACCGTCGCCGGCGGCCTGACCTTTTTCGGCGGACCGCTCAACAACTATATGGCCCACGCGGTCGCCGCCATGGTGCGGACCCTGCGCGCCCACCCCAGCGAGCTCGGCCTGCTCTACGGTCAGGGCGGCTATGTGAACAAACACCATGCCCTGGTGGTGTCGACCACCCCGCCGCCCGCGCCGCTGGCGCTGGACTATTCCGTGCAGGCCGAGGCGGACGCGGCGCGGGGCCCGGTCCCACCCCTGGTCGAAGGCTATGCGGGCCCCGCCACGATCGAGACCTACACTGTCCGCTTCGGCCGCGAGGGCGAGCCGCTGGACGGGATCGTCATCCTGCGCACGCCGGACGGCGGCCGCTGCATGGCCCGTGTACCGCCCGAGGATACCCTCGCCCCGCTTCTCTCCCGTGAGCGCACCGCCATTGGTCTCAAGGGCCAGGTGCTGAACGACACATTCGAACTCGAAAGAGGCTGACCATGATCAAGACCCGCATCACCGAACTGTTCGGCATCGACCACCCCATCGCCCAGGGCGGCATGCAGTGGGTCGGCAAGGCCGAACTGGTCGCCGCCGTGGCCAACGCCGGCGCCCTCGGCTTCATCACCGCCCTCACCCAGCCGACGCCCGAGGACCTGGCCAAGGAGATCCGCCGCACGCGCGACCTGACCGACAAGCCGTTCGGCGTGAACCTGACCATCCTGCCGGCGATCAAGCCGCCGCCCTACGCCGAATACCGCGCGGCGATCATCGAAGGCGGGATCAAGATCGTCGAGACCGCCGGCTACAAGCCGCAGGAGCACGTCGACCACTTCAAGCAGCACGGCATCAAGGTGATCCACAAGTGCACCGCCGTGCGCCACGCCCTGTCGGCCGAGCGGATGGGCGTGGACGCCATCTCGATCGACGGCTTCGAATGCGCCGGCCACCCGGGCGAGGACGACATCCCCGGCCTGATCCTGATCCCCGCCGCCGCCGACAAGGTGAAAATCCCCATGCTGGCCTCGGGCGGGTTCGGCGACGGCCGCGGCCTGGCCGCCGCCCTGGCGCTGGGCGCCGACGGCATCAACATGGGCACCCGCTTCTGCGTCACGAAAGAGGCGCCGATCCCCGAGGCCTTCAAGCAGCGCATGGTCGCGAACGACGAGCGCGCCACCGACCTGATCTTCCGCACCCTGCACAACACCGCCCGGGTGATGAAGAACGAGGTCAGCCAGCAGGTGGTCGAGATCGAGCGCCGTGGCGGAGCCAAGTTCGAGGACGTGCAGGCGCTGGTGGCCGGAACCCGCGGACGCGACGCCCTGGCCAACGGCGACACCGACGGCGGCATCTGGTCCGCCGGCATGATCCAGGGCCTGATCCACGACATCCCCTCCGTGAAGGACCTGGTCGACCGCATCGTCGCCGAGGCCGAAGACGTCATCACGCGCCGGCTCGAGCGCATGGTGTCCACCGTGTCCGCCAAGGTCCCCGCCTGACCATGGACCTCGACTGGAGCCCGGACGATCTGGCCTTCGTCGAGGAGGTTCGCGCCTTCCTCGCCGCCGCGCTGACGCCCGAGCTGCGCGAGGCCGGCCGGTTGATGACCAGCGTCTATGGCGACCACGAGGCGTCCATGGAATGGCAGCGCCGGCTGCACGCCCGCGGCTGGGCGGCGCCGGCCTGGCCCAAGGCCTATGGCGGCGCCGAGTGGAGCGTGGTGCAGCGCTACATCTACGCCCGCGAACGGGCCATCGCCGGCGCCCCTCCGGTGTCGCCGATGGGCATCTCCATGTGCGCCCCCGCCCTGCTCGGCTACGGCACGGAGGCGCAGAAGCAGTTCTTCCTGCCGCGCATGCTCTCGGGCGAGCACTTCTGGTGCCAGGGCTATTCGGAGACCGAGGCCGGCTCCGACCTCGCCTCGCTGCAGATGTGGGCCGAGGACGACGGCGATCATTTCGTCTGCACCGGCCGCAAGCTGTGGAGCACCCATGCCCATCTGGCCAACTGGGTATTCTGCCTGGTGCGCACCCGCCGCGAGGACCGGCCCCAGCGCGGGATCACCTTCCTGCTGATCCCGATGGACGCTCCGGGCGTCAGCGTCCGCCCGATCGTCTCCACCTCGGGCGAGCATATCCAGAACGAGATCCTGTTCGAGAGCGTGCGCGTGCCCAAGGACCAGGCGGTCGGCGCGATCGGCGACGGCTGGACCGTGGCCAAATACCTGCTCGAGTTCGAACGCGGCGGCTCGGCCTATGCGCCCGAGCTCGGGATCAAGCTCGACCGGATCCACGCCGCCGCCGTGGACGCGGGGGCCGACAGCCCGGCCTTCAGGGCCCGCCTGGCCGAGGCGCGCCAGCGCATCGACGCGCTCGAGGTCTATGAGTTCCGCGCCATGTCGGGCGCCCGCCCAATCCGCAACGTCGGGGGCGCGGCGGCCGCGCCGTCGATCATGAAGATCCTCGGCACCGAGCTCAGCCAGCACCTGACCGAACTGGCCCTGGAGGTCGCCGGCGACTATGGCCAGCCCTATCAGCCCCAGCGCACGCGGCCGGGCGGCGAGATCCACCTGCGCACCGGAAACGCCGACCCCATCGGTCCGGACATGGCCGCCATCGCGCCGCTGCGCTATCTCAACGAACGGGCCGGCTCGATCTACGCCGGCTCGAACGAGATCCAACGCAACATCATCGCCAAGGCCGCCTTCGGCCTGTGACATCCGCCTGTGAACCCTGACGGAGAGCCCGTGCCCGACACCCGATCCAAATTCAGCGTCGACCTCAGCGGCCGGGTGGCCCTGATCACCGGCGCCTCCTCGGGCCTCGGCGCCCAGTTCGCGCGGGCCCTGTCGCGCAGCGGCGCCAAGGTGGTGCTGGCGGCCCGGCGCACCGACATGCTGAAGGCCCTGGCCGCCGAGATCGAGGCCGCGGGCGGCCACGCCCTGCCCGTGGCGATGGACGCCACCGACGAGGCCTCGACCATCGCCGCCTACGATGCGGCCGAGGCCGCCTTCGGCCCGGTCGACACGGTGATCGCCAATGCGGGCGTCAGCCGTCCGGGCAGCGCCCTGGGCATGAGCGTCGAGGACTTCGACGCCACTGTGGCGATCAATCTCAGGGGGGTGTTCCTGACCGCGCGCGAGGGCGCGCGGCGCATGGTGGCCAGGTTCCCGGCCACTGAGGAGCGCGGCCGCGTTGTGCTGATCAGCTCGATCACCGCCCATGAGCTCTGGGCCAGCATGTCGGCCTACGCCGCCAGCAAGGCCGCGGTGATCCAGCTCGGCCGCGCCATGGCGCGCGAGTGGGCGACCAAGGGCGTGAACGTCAACATGGTCTGCCCAGGCTACATCCTGACCGACATCAACGAGGCGCTTTGGACCGTGGACCGCGGCAAGGCCATGCTGGAGGCCTTCCCCCGCCGGCGCCTGTGCGACCTCGACGTGCTGGATCCCATGATCCTGTACTTCTGCTCGGACGCCAGCCGCCAGATCACCGGCTCGGTGATCGACATCGACGACGGCCAAAGCCTCGCCCAGTGAGCATGGTCCGGTGAGCGCCGTCCAGGCCACGTCCGATCCGCTGAGTTCGCGCGCCGCCCTGATGAAGGCGGCCAGCGACCTGATGATCGAGCGCGGGGTGATCGACGTCTCGCTGAGCGACATCGGCCAGCGGGCCCAGCTGAACACCGCCCTGGTGAAATACTACTTCGGCGGCAAGAGCGGGCTGATGCTGGCCCTGGTCCGCGACGTGCTGGGCAAGGCCCTGGTGCAGATGGAGGGCCTGACGACCATGGACCTCGATCCGGTCGTCAAGCTGAAGCTGCACATCAAGGGCGTGATCAACGTCTACTTCCGCTATCCGTATGTGAACCGGCTGATCCACGCCATGCTGCTGGACCCGGTGCTGGGCGAAGAGGTGGCCAAGACCATCTCCCGCCCCCTGGCCGAGACCCAGCGTAAACTGGTCGAGGAGGGCGTGCGGGCCGGCATGCTGAAACCGATCGACCCCATGCTGTTCTACTTCATCATCCTCGGCGCCTGCGATCACCTGTTCTTCGGCCAGCACGCCCTGCGCCACGCCTTCGGGGTGCAGGAGATCGACGACCAGCTGCGCCGCGACTACACCGACACCCTGCTCGACATGGTGCTGAACGGCATCCTGCTGCCGCAAGGGAAGACTGGCTAAACCCTCGATTATCCGATTGATTAAACCTCGAACTCCGACCTCCGACAGGACCCTGAACATGCCCGAAGCCTGGATCATCGACGCGGTGCGCACCCCCCGCGGCATCGGCAAGGTGGGCAAGGGCGCCCTGGCCGAGCACCATCCCCAGCACCTGGCCGCCACGGTGCTGAAGGCCCTGGCCGAGCGCAACAAGCTGAACACCGCCGAGGTGGACGACATCATCTGGGGCACCTCGTCCCAGCGCGGCAAACAGGGCGGCGACCTCGGCCGCATGGCCGCGCTCGACGCCGGCTATGACGTCAAGGCCTCGGGCGTGACGCTCGACCGGTTCTGCGGCTCGGGCATCACCACGGTGAACCTGGCCGCCGCCCAGATCATGTCGGGCATGGAGGACCTAGTCATCGCCGGCGGCACCGAGATGATGTCGTACACCGCCTCCAGCGCCGACCCGTCCTCGCCGCCGTTCATGGACAGCGGCAACCTCAGCCTGCGCGCCAAGCATCCCCAGTCGCACCAGGGTGTCTGCGCCGACGCCATCGCCACCCTGGAAGGCATCACCCGCGAGGACGTCGACAAGCTGGCCCTGGTCAGCCAGCAGCGCGCCGCCGTCGCCATCGCCGAGGGCCGCTTCGACAAGAGCATCGTGCCGGTCTATCGCGAGGACGGTTCGGTGGCCCTCGACAAGGACGAGTTCCCGCGCCCGAACACCACCCTCGAAGGCCTGTCGGCCCTGAAGGCCTCGTTCGCGGCCATGGCCGACTTCCCGCTCGACGACAAGGGCACCACCTTCGGCGGCCTGATCCGCCAGGTGCACCCGGACCTGAAGATCGAGCACATCCACCACGCCGGCAATTCCTCGGGCGTGGTCGACGGCGCCGCGGCCATCCTGCTGGCCTCGCCCGAATACGCCAAGGCGCACGGGCTGAAGCCCCGCGCCCGCGTGATCGCCACCGCCAACGTCGGCGACAGCCCGACCCTGATGCTGAACGCCCCGGTCCCGGCCGCCAGGAAGGTGCTGGAGAAGGCGGGCCTGACGGTCGACGACATCGACCTTTGGGAGATCAACGAGGCCTTCGCCGTGGTGGCCGAGAAGTTCATCCGCGACCTCAAGCTCGACCGCGACAAGGTCAACGTGAACGGCGGCGCCATGGCCCTCGGCCACCCGATCGGCGCCACCGGCTCGATCCTGATCGGCACCGTGCTCGACGAACTCGAACGCCGCGGCCTGAAGCGCGGCCTGGTGACCATGTGCGCCGCGGGGGGGATGGCCCCGGCGATCATCATCGAGCGGATGTAGGGTAGGTTTTCAGTCCGCATCTCGCAGCCACTCCCCCGCGAAGCGGGGTGAGGGAGACCATCGGCCCAGCCCCGCGCAAGCCGGGCGTAGAGCCGATGGTGGACGGGCCGAGCCGCTGCGCCACCGCTCAACCGCGATCAGCGCTTCGGACAAATCTGCGGGCGCCATACGTCATGCCCTTCCGCCGAGGCGGGAGCCGCGCGCAAGTTGCAAAACCTGCGCGGCGGCCCAAGATGGACAGCAACGAAAAGGGCGCGCAGCGGCAAATCATGCGCACACACGGGGAGACGAGAATGAAGCGCTTTTGGGCGACGACGGCGGCTGCGTTCGCGGCGGTTACAGCGACAGCAGCGCTGGCCGCCGGTCCTGACACGGTGAGGATCGACGCCGGGACGCTGCACGGCGCGGTGTCCGGCGCCGTCGCGAGCTTCAAGGGCGTGCCCTACGCCGAGCCGCCGGTGGGCGCCTTACGCTGGACTCCGCCACGCAAGGCCGCGCCCTGGTCCACGCCGAAGGAGGCTGTCGCCTTCGGTCCCTCCTGCCCGCAAGGGCCGCCCGTGGCCTCGCTGCTGGCCGGGGCGGCGAGCGGCCCCACCGCCGAGGACTGCCTCACACTCAACGTCTGGGCCCCTGTCGGGGCCGGCGCCAGCGCAGAAGGCGCTCCGGTCATGGTATGGCTGCACGGCGGCGGCAACCAGCAGGGCGGATCGGCGGTGCCGTATTATGACGGCGCGAGCTTTGCCCGCGACGGCGTCGTGCTTGTCACGGTGAACTATCGCCTGGGACCGCTCGGCTTCTTCGCCCACCCCGCCCTGGTCAAGGCGGCGCAGGCAAAGGCGAATGGCGGCGAGCCGGTAGGAAACTACGGGCTGATGGACCAGATCGCCGCCCTGCAATGGGTGCAGCGCAACGCTCGGGCCTTCGGCGGCGACCCGGCGCGCGTGACAGTGTTCGGCGAGTCCGCGGGTGGGCAGGATATCCTGCTGCTGCTGGCGTCCAAGGCGGCCCGAGGCCTGTTCGCCCAGGCCATCGTCGAGTCCGGCGGCGGCTGGGGGACGACGCCCTCCCTCGCCGATGCCGAGGCCCGCGCGCAGGCCGCGGCGAGCGCGGCGGGCTTGCCCGACGCCACGCCGGACCAGCTACGCGCCCTGCCGGTTTCGACCTTCGACGCCCTGCCCTTCCGCCGGGCCTCGGGCCCGATGGTCGACGGCACGATCGTCTCCAGTCCTTCAATCGCGCAGAGCTTCCGCGACGGCCGCGCGACCTCCGTGCCAATGATTATCGGCTCGAACGCGGGGGAGGACTCGCTCACCACGCGCGAGGCCGCCGCCACGGCGTTGGCCAAGCTCTCGCCCGAGCGCCTGGCCGCGCTCCGCGCCGCCTATCCAGGGACTGACGACGCCCTCCTCGGCAGGAACCTGTTTCGCGACTCGGTGATGGGCGCCCCTGCGCACTGGATCGCCGGCCAGGTGGCGGCGACCGGCCAACCGGTCTGGCTATACCACTTCGCCTTCGTGCCGCCGGGGGTGAGGTCGTTCTTCCCGCGCGCGATTCACGGCGGAGAGATCCCGTTCGTGTTCGAGACGATCGACAAGGCGCCGATCCCGCCCAAGGCCCTCACCAACGCCGACCGCGCTTACGCCGCCACCGTGCACGGCTGCTGGGTGAGCTTCGCCAAGACCGGCGCGCCCGCTTGCCCTGGCGCGCCGGCCTGGCCCGCCTACACCCGCGCCGCTGATCCCACCTATGTCTTTGGCGATGCGCCGCACGTGGCAACGGGGTTTCTGAAGGCGCCGTACTCGGTCCAAGACGACCTATTGAAGGACCGGGGCGGGACGTCCGGGGCGTTCTAGGGGATTACGGTGATGGTGCACCGATTTAGCTGCCTCACAAAGTATACAGTGCAAAGGCGTGCCGCCACGCAATCAGGTGCACCATCACGCGGGGGGCGGCCCTGCTCTCCCGAGCTTGCGCCCCGCCTCCGACGATGCCCCCTCACGCCTTCCTCGGCAGGAACGGAACCAGCATGGGCACGCGCCTGCGGTAGGCGTCGTAGTCCTCGGCGCCGAGCTCGCTTCGCAGGAAGCCTTCCTCCATCCGGCCCTTCAGCCAATAGCCCACACAGAGCGAGACCGCCCCAAGGGTCGCAGCGGGCGTCGCCGTGTCGAGCGCCAGCGCCCAGCCGGCGGTGAGGATGCCCGTGTAGATCGGGTGGCGCACGAGGCCATAGGGACCGGTGTCGACGATGCGGTGGTCAGCCTTGCGGGTGATGGCGCTGGACCACAGCGTGCCGAGGTGGACCCGCGCCCACCAGGCGAACAGGAAACCCGCCGCGGCGACGCCGACCAGAACCCAGCCGAGGGTCTCGGGCGTGCTCCACAAGGGCGTCATCCAGGTCTTGAGCAGAGGCAGGGCGACGAGACGGCTCTTCGATCGGGCGAGCCTCCAGGCCAGCACGGGTGTGACGAGCAGCAGGATGAAGCCGCCTGACGTCAGCACGCGAAAGATCGAATGCTTGCCGAGACCGAGCGTGGCCTGCGGCCGCGAGGACCATACCGCCGCCAGCTCCCAACTCACGATCCAGAGGATCCAGACCGCGTAGAGCGCAGCTTCCGGCGACCATGCGAACATGAGACCTCCCCGACCTTCGACCGGCCGGAGCTTGCCCCTCTGTCGTGGGCTTGACCAGGAACCGATCGGAATACGGTGACAGTTTGCTTAACTCCATCGGCCGCGGCGGAGTGGCGAAACAATCGCGCAAAGGCGCCACCCTATGCTTTACCGTTGCTGCGAGAGAATTCAGTCTTGAAACCCTGTGCGTCAGCCATCATCGGCGCCGCCTGGCTGGTCGCAAACACCGCCCTGGCCCAGCCCGTCTCCGCGGCCGGCGCACAGGAAGCGCCGCCGGAGCCCCAGTCGAACGTAACGGTTCACGCTCCGCTGAGCCCGAAAGCGATCCGGGAGCAGGCCGGCCGCTTCGTGGACTCCTACGCCGCGGCCGCGAACCCCGAGATCGACCAGATCGGCCGCTGGCGCGACCCGGTCTGCGTCCGCGTCCTCGGCCTGCCGCACGCCGATCAGGCCACGAAGATCAAGGCGCGGATCGAAACCGTCGCCCGGGCGGTGGGACTGCCCGCCGCGCCCCCAAACTGCAAGGCCAACGTCGAGATCGTGTTCAGCGACCAGCCCCAGGCGGCGATGGACTACGTGGCGCGGCGGCGGGATGACGTGTTGGGCTACTATCACGCCACACGGGCCAACAAGCTCAAGACGGTCACCCGCCCGATCCAGTCCTGGTACGTCACCTCCACCCATAGCGACGGCGTCGATTCAGGCATCCTGGCGTTCAGCGGCGTTCCGACCACTTTCATACAGCGCGACAACGACGTCATCGACGACCCCGACAACATGACGCCCACCGGCTGCACCGGCAGCCTCACGCCCTGCTACACGAGCGAATTCGTCAATGTGTTCATCGTGGCCGACAGCAAGGCCCTGGATCGGGTTCCGTTGGGCGCCATCGCCGACGACATGGTCATGCTCGCGCTGTCCCAGCCCCGGTCGCTGAACGGCTGCAACGCCCTACCCGGCGTGATGGACCGGTTCGCCCCGTCGCCCTGCCCGGGCCGGGATGCGCCGGACGGCCTCACCCCACCCGACGCCGCCTATCTCGACGCACTTTATTCGGCCGATCTGGAGAGCCGGAAGTCGTCCGAGCAGGCCGATATCGCCCGCCGCATGGCCAAGATCCTCGTCAGCGCCAGCGCCGCGGGCGCCGCGGGCCGGGCAGGCTCCCCAACCGCAGGCGCGAAGGCTCCCTGACAGGCGCTACTGGATTCACACGTCTGCTGATCACTTACCTTCGTCATGCTGAGTAGCCTGCGCAGCAGGCGTATCGAAGCACGCACGCAAAGCGCCACGGGGCGTTGGACCGGCTGGTCTGCGTCCTTCGATACGGGCAGCTCCGCTGCCCTACTCAGGTGACGAGCCAAAGAGCTCCCCGCCAACGCTCCCAAGGTCTCGAGATGTGTGAATCCGGTAGGAGAGAGAGAGAGAGAGAGAGAGAGCAGGCGGCGTTCGAACCGCTGTGGAATGCGGGGGCAGGATCAGCTGCCCCCTCTTCCCTTCGCTCTTCCCAGGCGCCCGCCCAGCTTGACGCCTTCCCCCGTCAGCGCAGGCCGCCGCTGGCGACGAGTTTCTCGCCGGTGAGCCAGCGTGAGTCGTCGGAGGCGAGGAAGACGGCCACGTCGGCGATGTCCCGCGGCTGTCCCACCCGGCCCAGGGGGGTCTGGGCGACAAGGGCGGTTTCGAAGTCCGAACCGATGAAGCCCGCCGTGCGCGAGCCCTCGGTTTCGACCATGCCGGGATTGATGGAATTGACGCGGATCTTGCGCGCACCGAGTTCGGCGGCCAGGACGCCGGTGATGGCGTCCACCGCGCCCTTGGTCGCGGTGTAGACCGCCGATCCCGGCGGCGAGAGGCTGGTCACCGCCGACCCGATGTTGATCACGCTGGCGCCTTCGCCCAGGTGCTTGTCGGCCGCCTTGGTCGCGAGCAGCAGCCCCAGGACGTTGATGTCGAACATCCCGTGGAAGTGGTCCTCGGTGATGTCCGCCAGCGGCTTCATCTCATAGACGCCGGCGTTGTTGACCAGGATGTCGAGCCGACCGTAGGTTTTGACCGCGGCGTCGATGATCGCCTGCGCTTCGGCCGCCTTCGCCACGTTGCCGTGAACGGCGATCGCCTTGCCGCCGGCGGCGACGACGGCCTGGACCACCGCATCGGCGCCCGCCTTGCTGGAGGCGTAATTGACCACCACCGCGGCGCCTTCGGCCGCCAGGGCCTTGGCGATGGCGGCGCCGATCCCCTTGGATGCGCCGGTGACCACCGCGACCTTGCCTTCGAGCCTGGACATATCTGGTTCCTCCACTGTACCCGGAACCAGAGCCGCGGCGGGATCGCCTCGGTCATTGTTCCATGGTTCAGGAAAGTGGAACTATTGAACCAGATTTCAAGAGCCCCTATCTGGTAAAATCATGAGGTCGCTCTTTCACCCCTCGATCCAGGACGTGCGGCTCGAAGCCATTCTTCACGCCCTGTCCGATCCGGTGCGAACGCAGATCTTCAGCGAGATCGCCTCGGCCGAGTGCGCCAAGACCTGTTCGGCGTTTGCGAGCGTCAGGAACCGCCCCATCCCGAAATCTTCGCTGTCGCAGCACTTCAAGGTGCTGCGCGAGGCGGGGCTGATCCACTCCGAACGCCAGGGCGTCGAGATGCACAACACCTCGCGCTGCACGGAGATCGACGGCCGCTTCCCCGGCCTGCTGGCCGCGATCATGGACGCCCACGCGATCGAGGCGGGTGATGAAGGGATCGCGCCGACGGCCTGAGCCTCGGCCTGCCACACCTCCAGGCCCTACGCGGGTTGCTTCACGCCGAAGCGCTCGGCGGAGCGGGCCCTGGCCTTGGCGGCCTCGTCCTCGCGATCCTTGGGCTGGGCGGTGGTCTCCAGGCTCTCGAACAGGCGGTGGGCGACGGCGGCGACCTCATCGACCGCGATGTCGAAGGCTTCGCGGTTGGCCTTCGACGGCGCATTGAAGCCGGACAGCTTGCGGACGAACTGGAGCGCAGCGTCGCGGATCTCCTCATCCGTGGCCGGCGGCTCGAAGTTGAACAACGTCTTGATGTTGCGGCACATGGGAGCGCGTCTCCTTCTGTTCGGTGGCAAATGACCGGTGTTTGCCTCGCGCGGGTCAGGGTCTAATCTCACCCCTCAGGGTAAGGGATGGAAGCCATGAGCGACGCAGTCGGCCCTGACGATCTGGTTCTTTGCGTAAACGCCGCCCCGAACCATGTCACGGGATGGCCCGTGCCCCTGGTGGCCGGCGAGACCTACCGGGTGGTCGCGGTCATGGAATTCGCCTGCCCGTGCGGGCGGTCCGACGCCCTGCTGGATGTCGGCGTCGATTTCGCCTGGTGTCAGACGCGCTTCCGGCTCCTGCCCAAACCCAAGGCCCAGACCAGGACGCGCCGCGTATCGGCGCCCAAAGAGAAGCAGACGGTTCGATGAAGGCCCGGCCGTGCGCCGGCCTCGCGGGACTCGCATAGGGGCTGGATTGCGGTGACAGTGCATGTCTTCGTCGGCGGGGGCAGAACGACATGAAATGGCTGAGGTGGGTAGGCTACGGCCTTCTGGCGCTCATCATCGCCGGCGTCGGCGCCTACTGGTGGCTGTTTGTGGAGACCCATCGGGCTCCCGCGGCGAACTACGCCATCGACATCGCCGAGGTGAGACGGCTGGCCGACTCCCTGCCCGCGGACAGGCCGCGGCTCATTCGCCTGGAAACGGTGGCGCACCTGGCCGGCCCCGGGGCGTTCATTGTCGCGGGGGACAGCTGGCGGACCGTCGATCTGCCGGTCTCGTCCTACGAACTGATCTATCCCGATCATCTGGCGGTGGTCGACACGGCATTGAACGCGGACATCGCCAGGTCCATGGGCGCTCCGACATTCGACGGCGCCGCCTATTCACGGATGAGCGGCGCGCTATCCAACGCCGCCCTGGTCGTCGTCACCCATGAGCATCCCGACCACGTCGGCGGCCTTCTGGCCCAGCCCGACCTGAAGAAGCTGTCGGCCGTCACGCGCCTCACCCGCGAACAGGTCGGCGAACTGAAGAAGAACCTCACCTCCGAGCCGTTCACCGGCCTGCATCTGCCGCCCGGCCTGTTCGACGGCTACCGGCCTCTCGACTACGTCCGCTATCTGGCGATCGCGCCGGGGGTCGTGCTGATCAAATCCCCCGGCCACACGCCGGGCAGCCAGATGGTCTATGTCCGGCGCGCCGACGGCGTGGAGTTCCTGTTCCTGGGCGACGTCGCCTGGCGGATGCGCAACGTCGAGACCCAGCGCGAAAAAGCGCGGTTCGTGACACTGATGGCCGGCGAGGACCGCGGCAAGGTGCGGGCGCAGCTGGCCGGGCTCAATCAGCTCCATGCCGCGGAGCCTGGCATCCACATGATGCCCGGTCACGACGCCGAGGCGATCGAGGCGTTCGTGAAGAACGGATTGCTGGTGAAGGGCTTCTGAAGGCCCTGCCGGGTGAGTCGGGCCGATGGGAATGACGATCTTGCACACGTCGCTTCATAGCCTGGCGGGCTGACCGCCGCCCTCGCCCCCTCAAATCCCCACTGCCACCGACCTTGTAGCAGAAAGCCCTCGACGCCATCTCGGGCGTCGCGGCGCGTCAGTCCGCCCGTCGCCAGTGCAAGGATTACCCGATGCCGGACCCGTCCGCCAAATCGCCGGGCGGACCGGCGCCGCTCAGGGGTCCGGCGCTGGCGCTGATCTCCATCGCCCTGGCGCTCGGCACCTTCATGCAGGTGCTCGACACCACCATCGCCAACGTCTCGATCCCGACCATCTCGGGCAACCTCGGCGTCTCCTCCGACCAGGGCACCTGGGTGATCACCCTGTTCGCCATGGCCAACGGGGTTTCGGTGCCGCTGACGGGATGGCTGATGGGGCGCTACGGCGTGGTCAAGACCTTCGTCGCCTCGGTCGTGCTGTTCACCATCGCCTCCTTCCTCTGCGGCATGGCCTGGGACCTGCCGTCCCTGCTCGCCTTCCGCATCCTGCAGGGCGCCGTGTCCGGGCCGATGATTCCGGGGTCCCAGGCGCTGCTGATCTCGATCTTTGTACCGTCCAAGCGGGCCCTGGCCCTGGCGATCTGGTCGATGACCACGCTGGTCGCGCCCATCTGCGGGCCGATCCTCGGCGGCTGGATCTCCGACAATATGTCCTGGCGGTGGATCTTCTTCATCAACGTCCCGGTGGGGATCGTCTGCGCCCTGGTCTGCTATCGCGGGCTGATCTCGCGTGAGACGCCAACCGCCAAGCGCCCGATCGACACGGTCGGCTTCCTGCTGCTGCTGGTCTGGGTCTGCTCGCTGCAGGTGATGTTGGACCGCGGACAGGATGCGGACTGGTTCGCCTCGACCACCATTGTCGTCCTGGCCATCGTCGCGGCGATCGGTTTCGTGTCCTGGCTGATCTGGGAGCTGACCGCGGCCAACCCGATCGTCGACCTTTCGCTGATGAAGTCGCGCAACTTCGCTATCGGCACCCTGGTGTTCTGCGTTGCTTACGCCCTGTTCTTCGGCGGCAATGTGCTGCAGCCTTTGTGGCTGCAGACGCGGCTGGGCTACACGGCCACCTGGGCCGGATTGGTGGCGGCGCCGAGCGGCGTGGTGGCGGTGCTGCTGACGCCCGCGATCGCCCGCTTCGCCGGCGGCGTGGACGCCCGGATCACCGGCACCTTCGCCCTCCTCGCCTTCGCCGTCTCCTTCTTCATGCGCGCCGCCTATCCGCCGGACGCCAGCTTCGGCGTGCTGATCACGCCCATGCTGGTGCAGGGCCTGGCGATGAGCACCTTCTTCGTCTCGATGATCACCCTCCAGCTGAAGGAAGTCCCGCCCCAGCAGACCCCGTCCGCCAGCGGGCTGTCGAACTTCGCCCGGATCACCGCCGGCGGGTTCGCCGCCTCCCTCGTCACGGCGTTCTGGGACCGCCGCGAGTCGGTGCACCAGTCGCAGCTGGCCGACGCCCAGGCCTTCCGCACCACCGAATGGAGCCAGGCGATGAACATCCTGGGCAGCCTCGGCGCCAATTCGCAGCAGGCCCTGGGCGCGCTCTATGGCCAGGTGGTCAACCAGGCCTATACGCTGGCCGCCCTCGACCTGTTCTGGATCTTCGGCGTGCTGCTGGTGGCGGCGGTCCCGCTGATCTGGCTGACCCGGCGGGCCGTCAGCGGCGGCGGCGTCGCGGCGGCGGATTAGCGCGACCTGCTGCGTGCTTCGATACGCATGCTTCGCATGCTACTCAGCATGCCGAAGTCGGGGGAATTTCACCAAAGGTCGTCATCCTGAGCAGGCCCGACGGGCCGTATCGAAGGACGCACGACACCACCGGCGCAAGCGTTTCAAACAGGCTTCAAGGACCTCGCCGCCATGTCGACCCGCCGCGACGTCATCGTCCAAGCCGCCGCTTCGGCGCTGACACTCGGAGCGTCCGGCGCCGCGCGGGCGGGCGCCCCGACCGGCGACGTGGTGCAGACGGTCAACGGCCCCCTTCCCGGCGCCCGGATGGGGTTCACCGCGCCGCATGAGCACATCCTGGCGGCGTCCACCGCCGTCCTGCGCCTGTGGCCGGAACTTGTCGGCGGCCGCGCGCCGTTCATCGACCGGGCGGTCCGACGGCTGAAGCTCGCCAAGGCGGCCGGCATCGACACCATGGTCGATTGCACGACGGCGGACCTCGGTCGCGACGTACCCATGATGCAAGAGGTGTCGCGCCGGTCCGGTATGCAGCTCGTCGCCGTCACCGGCCACTGGCTGACGCCCACGCCCACCTTCGAGGCGCGTTCGGCGGACGAGCTGGCCGACTTCTTCACCCTGGAGATCACGCGCGGGATCGAGCACACCGGCGTGAAGCCCGGCGCCATCAAGGCAGCCTCCGGCGATGTGATGACCCCGTTCCAGGAGAAG
>Ga0302314_10003586_pt1 | contig 28575 bp, 28 predicted proteins | sample III_Palsa_N2_3_FD_200533 | JGI IMG/M metagenome (GOLD analysis project Ga0302314, IMG submission 200533) | Peat permafrost microbial communities from Stordalen Mire near Abisko, Sweden - III_Palsa_N2_3 | ecosystem: Environmental > Terrestrial > Soil > Palsa > Peat permafrost | place: Sweden...
CCGCGCCGCCCAGCCGCCGCAGCGCGCCGGGCGGGCGATCGTACAGGGTCTGGAAGGTCTCGTTGAAGCGGCGCACGCTGCCGAAGCCGGACGCCATCGCCACTTCGGCCATCGGCAGCCGGGTCTCGTGGATCAGCTGCTTGGCCAGCAGCACGCGCCGGGTCTGCGCCACCGCGATCGGCGAGGCGCCGAGATGCTTGTGGAACAGCCGCCGTAGCTGCCGCTCGCCGACGCCGAGCCGGCCCGCCAGGCCCTCGACGTCGTTGTCGTCGAGCGCGCCGGCTTCGATCAGGCTGAGTGCGCGAGCGACGGTGTTGGAGGCGCCGCGCCAGGCGCCGAGGTCGGGCGAGGTTTCGGGCCGGCAGCGCAGGCAGGGCCGGAAGCCGGCGCTCTGCGCCGCGGCGGCGGTGGGGTAGAAGCGCACGTTTTCGCGCTTCGGCGTCCGCGCCGGGCAGATCGGGCGGCAGTAGATGCCGGTGGTCTTCACGCCGACGAACAGGCGTCCGTCGAAGCGGGCGTCACGGGTCGAAAGGGCGCGGTAGCAGGCGTCGTCATCCATATCCATGGATGGAAGATGGGGCCCGCGGCGCTTTAAGTCTCGCGGTTTTCGGACCTCATCCGCGTTTGTTCCGCGCTTGCGCCAGAGCGTCGGCGACCGCCTTGCGGGCGCTGACTGCATCGCCGGTCAGGTCGGTGCAGACGCCATCCACCTGGTCGGCGAAGAGCGCCACGAGCAGCTTGTCGGAGTCGCCATGCTGGTTGGGGAACGACGCCGAGCGCCGGTCGCCATGGCGCAGCGCTGGCGGCAGGAACTGGTTCTGCGGACGAACGGTGCGAGAGAACACCTGCAGCCCGGCGTTGTGGGCGTCCAGCGCCAGGGTGGTGGGCGCGGGAAAGGCGGCGGCCGTCGGGTCGAGCAGCAGGTCCTGATGCGGACCGATCGCCTCGGCGTAGGCGCGGATATTGGCCAGCGCGTCGGAGGTGGTCAGCTGGGCGCCGTCGGCCGGATCGATCAACTGCATACGGCGCACCCGCGACAGCTTGCCGAAGGTCTTCAGCGCGTCAGGGTCACCCGACTGCACCCAGATCGCCGAAGCCGGGGAGACATAGCCGGCGGTCGTAAGCTCGCTCGCCAGCCGCCCGACCACATCGAGCCCCTGGCCCTCGAAATAGCCGCTGTAGCTAAGCCGGGCGCAGACGCCGACGGTGCGGGCGGTGCGGATGCAGCCGTTGCGGGCGACTTGCAGCACATCGCCGATGGTCAGGATCGGCTCTTTGCCGCCGAGCCTGACGTTCTGAGGCCGCATCGCTGGGTCGGCTTCGCGACAGAACAAGGTCTGCAGCTCGGGCAGGGTGAAGTCTTCGGCGAACCAGCCGGTCAGCTCGGCGCCGTCGATGGTCCTGCTGGTCTTGCGATCGGCGAAATCCGGGCGCGCGGCGACATCGGTGCTGGCGGAGAGCTCGTTGCCGCGCCGGGCGACCAGGGCGCCTTCCTTGGTCGGGACCAGGTTCACCTGGATGAAGTCGCAGCCCTGGGTGATGGCCAGGTCGAGCGCCGGGCGGGTGTCCTCGATCCGCTCGTCGGCCGAGCCGCCTTCGGCGACGATGGCGGCGAGCGAGACGTCGGCGAAGGCGGGCTTTGCGGCGGCGCCCGCGAGCCCCGCGACCGTCAGCAGGGCGAAGTCGCGGCGCGAGAGGCTCATCCGCGACGCGGCCGTCAGCCGGCCGCCCTCAGGCGTTCCAGCATCAAGGGATGCATGGTGCTGCTCGCGGCGCAGATCGAGCCTCCATCCAGGGTGTGGTCGCCCCCCTCGGCGCTGGTGACCATGCCGCCGGCTTCGCTGACCAGCAAGAGCCCCGCGGCCACGTCCCAAGGACTGAGGTCGCGCTCCCAGAAGCCGTCGAAGCGGCCGGCGGCGACCCAGGCGAGGTCGAGCGCGGCCGCGCCGAACCGGCGAACCCCCGCCACGCGTTGGGAAATCTGGTGCAGCTCCTTCAGGAACCGTGCGTGCTGGCCGTGCCCCAGGAACGGAATGCCGGTGGCGATCACCGCCTCGTCGAGCCGGTTGCGGCTGGAAACGCGCAGACGCTTGTCGTTGATGAAGGCGCCGCGGCCGCGTTCCGCCCAGAACATGTCATTGGTGGCGGGGTTGTAGGTGACGGCGGCGGCGATCTGGCCCTCCCGCTCCAGCGCGACATTGATCGCGAAGTGCGGGATGGCGTGCAGGAAGTTGGTGGTGCCGTCGAGCGGGTCTACGATCCAGCGGTGGGTCTTGTCGCTGCCGGGAATCTCGCCGCGCTCCTCGCCGAGGAAGCCGTAGCCAGGCCGCACCCGCGACAACTCCTCGAACAGGGTCTGCTCGGCCTTCAGGTCGGCGGCGCTGACGAAATCGGCCGCGCCCTTCTTCGATACCTGCAGCTCGGCGACCTCGCCGAAATCGCGGTTCAGGCCGCGCGCCGTCTTGCGAACGGCGTCGATCATCACTTTCAGCAGGGCCGAGGGCGTCGTCACGTCAGGGGGCCGTCAAGTCAGGGTCTGGGAGGGCTGTCGAAGGCGCGCGGACCCTACCGGGGGGGCCTGTCCGGCGCAAGCCGACGCGGGCGGCGCGCGCCGGTTCGGTGCTCGGCCAGAATTACAGACATTTAACGCCGGGGGCGGCGACCCCTCAGGTAGTGTGCTCGCACAACGGTGTTCCTCCGCAAGTAACCGCCACCAGTCTGTCAGGAGGGATTACAACCACATGGCGGATCGCGGCCCTCCCTTCGCGGCGTTGCGCGCTCTGGAAGCGGCCTGTCGGCTGAAAAGCTACAGCTTGGCCGGCGAAGAGCTTGGCGTGACCCACAGCGCCGTCAGCCAATCCATGCGCCGGCTCGAACAGGCCTACGGCCAGAAGATGTTTCACCGCCAGGCTCTTGGCATGGAACCGACCGCGGCCGCGCTCGCGCTCTCCGTCGCCTATCGTCAAGCCGCCCGCATTCTGGCGGACGCGTCAGAAGCGCTGAGGACGAAGGACAGCGAGCCGGCGCTGGTGGTCTCGACCCTGCCCAGCGTTGCGCGCCTCTGGCTCGGGCCGCGACTGAAGCGGCTGCGCGACCATCTGCCCGACCTCGCGGTCGAGGTGCGCACCAGTCGCGAACTGGCCAACCTGGAGACCGACGGGGTCGATGTGGCGATGCGGTTCGGCCATGGCGACTGGCCGCGCTTGCGGGTCGAGCCGCTGTTCGACGAGACCGCCTTTCCGGTCTGCAGCCCGGAATTCCTCGCCCGCCATTCGCTGACCGACGACGACGCCATCGCCCGCTCGGCGCTGATTCTGGAGGATATCGACCTCTGGACCAGCTGGTTCGCCGCCGCCGGCGTGCCGCGGCCGAGCCCGCTCAGGGGCCTCGCGTTCGACGACGCGGCGATGGTGATCGAGGCGGCGTCGGCCGGCCTGGGCCTGGCCCTGGTGCGCCGGCTGCACGCCGACGAGGCGCTGGAGGCCGGGCGCCTGGTTCGAGTCTCCGCCACCGAAGTGAAGACGCCCTATCGCTGCTATCTGGTCTGGCGCGACAGCAACCCCCGCGTCGCCGCCATCCGCCGCTTCGCCGACTGGATCCTGGGCGAGTTCGGCCGGGCCGGGCTGCCGGCGGCGGCTTAAGCCGGTGGTCTCTGTGAAGCTGGCCGACCGAGGCCTTCCAATACCCAATTGGACGGTCATGGCCGTCGTGCCGGCCAGCCAAGCACGCGGAACGGTGGGTGGCCGCACCGGCGCGGCCACGGCTCGGGCGGTCGTCTTGGGCGGCCGGGACTTACGCCCGGGTGTGACCGACAGATGGGATAGCGCGGCTGCGACTAACCGGTGCGAAAGCCTAGCTCGGCCAATCCCGCCGCGATCTCGCGGTTGAACGCCGCCACCGCGGCGCCGGCGCCGTCAGGGTGGGTCCAAACGGCGGCCGATACCGCAATGAAGTCGGCCCCGGCGGCGACCAGCGGGCGGCAGTTGTCGGGGGTGATGCCGCCGATCGCGACGCAGGGCGTGACCATGATTTCCTGCCAGATCTCCAGGATCTCAGGGTCGGCGCGGGTCTTCGCGTCCTTGGTGGCGGTCGGGAAGAAGGCGCCGAACGCGACATAGTCGGCGCCGGCCTCGGTGGCTTCCATCGCGAGGTGGCGGCTGTCGTGGCAGGTGACGCCGACGATGCGGTTGGGTCCCACGGCGCGGCGGGCCTCGGCGAAGGTCCCGTCCTCCTGGCCGATGTGAACGCCGTCGCAGCCGAACCGCGCGGCAAGGTCCGGCCGGTCGTTGAGGATCAGCGGAATGTCGCGCGCGCCCAGCATCGGCTTCAGCACATGCGCCGCCGCCTCGATGATCGCCTCGTCCACGCCCTTCAGCCGCAATTGCAGCACGCCGACGTCGCCCCCTTCCAGCGCCGCGCCGAGCGCGTGGCCGAAGGCGGCCAGATCGTCGATCGTCGGCGGCGTGATCAGATAGAGGCGACAGGTGGGCGTGGACATGGCCGCCTGATTGGCCGCCGTTCAATGTGAAGGCAAGCGCGATGTTGACGCGACTTAGCTAAGTGCTTAGCTAAGTCATATGATCGTCAAGATGCATCAGGCCAAGAGCCAGCTCTCCAAGCTCATCGCCGCGGCTATGGCTGGCGAGGAGGTGGTGATCGCGCGCGGCTCGGAGCCCATGGTTCGGCTGACGCCGATAGCGCCCGTGAAGAAGGCGCGCGTTCCAGGGCGCCTCAAGGGCAAGTTCGCATTGACTGACGCGTTCTTTGAGCCACTTCCCGACGATGAACTGGCTCTATGGAACGGCGAAGGCGATTGAGGCTGCTTCTCGATACGCACGCCTTGCTGTGGTGGTTTCTCGACGACGCGGCGTTGTCTTCGAGCGCGCAGGCGGCTCTCGCTCACCCGGACGCCGAAATATCGGTGAGCGCCGTGTCGGGGATGGAGATCGCGACCAAGTTCAGGATCGGAAAACTGCCTCGGGCGGCGGTCCTGGCGGCGGAATTTGAATCAATGGTCGCGGACGAGGGCTTCGCGCCAATGGCGGTTAAGCTGTCCCACGCCATGTTGGCAGGCCGCTTGGCGTTCGCGCACAAGGATCCGTTCGACCGGCTGCTGATCGCCCAAGCGTTGGTCGAGAACATGACGCTGGTCTCTAATGAGCGCATCTTCGACGAAACGGGCGTGAACCGCCTGTGGTGATGCGGCTTAAGCCGCCGCTTGCTTCGCGGCCCCGAATCTCGGCGACAGCTCGCCCGCGGCATAGCGCTTGGCCATCGCCGACATCGGGATCGGCCTGATCTTGTCGGCATTGCCCGACGCGCCGAATTCCTGGAACCGGGCGCGGCAGACCGCCGTCATCGCCTCCATCGCCGGCCTCAGGTACTTGCGCGGGTCGAACTCGCCAGGGTTCTCGGCGAACACCTTGCGGATCGCGCCGGTCATGGCCATCCGATTGTCGGTGTCGATGTTGATCTTGCGCACGCCGTGCTTGATCCCGCGCTGGATTTCTTCCACCGGCACGCCCCAGGTCTGGGGCATCTCGCCGCCGTACTTATTGATCACGTCCTGCAGCTCCTGAGGCACGCTCGACGATCCGTGCATCACCAGGTGGGTGTTGGGCAGGCGGCGGTGAATCTCCTCGATCACCCCCATCGCCAGCACCGCCCCGTCCGGCTTGCGGCTGAACTTGTAGGCGCCGTGGCTGGTGCCCATGGCGATGGCCAGGGCGTCGACCTCGGTGGCGCGGACGAAGTCCACTGCCTGGTCCGGGTCGGTCAGCAGTTGGTCGTGGTCCAGCTTGCCCTCGAAGCCGTGGCCGTCTTCCTTCTCGCCCATGCCGGTTTCCAGGCTGCCCAGCACCCCGAGCTCGCCCTCGACCGAGGCGCCGACCCAGTGCGCGAGCTCGACGACGTTGCGCGTTGTGCGCATGTTGTAGTCGTAGTCCGAGGGGGTCTTGCCGTCGGCCTTCAGGCTGCCGTCCATCATCACGCTGGAGAAGCCGTACTGGATCGCGGTGGCGCAGGTGGCTTCGTTGTTGCCGTGATCCTGGTGCATCACGACCGGGATGCCGGGATAGAGGTCGATCAGCGCGTCGATCAGCTTGGCCAGCACGATGTCGTTGGCATACTGGCGGGCGCCGCGGCTGGCCTGAATGATCACCGGCGCCTTCTCGGCGTCGGCGGCCGCCATGATGGCGAGCCCCTGCTCCATATTGTTGATGTTGAAGGCGGGCACGCCATAGCCACGCTCGGCGGCGTGATCGAGCAGCTGTCTTAAGGTGATGCGAGCCATCGCGGTTTCCCCCTGAATCCAAACCCTTGGCTAACCTAAGCCTTCAGCGCCTCGACGCCCGGAAGGGTCTTGCCTTCCATCCATTCAAGAAACGCACCACCGGCGGTGGAGACGAAGGTAAAGTCATCCGCGACCTTGGCCGCGTTGAGCGCCGCCACCGTATCACCGCCCCCCGCCACCGCCACCAGTTTCCCGGCCTTGGCCAGGGCGGCGGCGTGATGCGCGGCCACGTTTGTCGCCTTGTCGAAGGGGGGCACTTCGAACACGCCCAGCGGTCCATTCCAGATCAGTGTCTTGGCCGCGTCCATCGCCTTGCACAGCCGCTCGACCGTCCTGGGCCCCGCATCGAGAATGCGCTCGTCTGGATCGAGTTCACCGAGCTCTCGCACCCGCGCCGCCTGGCCCGGCTGCGGCTGTTCAGCCACGACGATGTCGACCGGCAGCAACAGTTCGCAGCCACGCTTCTCGGCGAACGCCATGATCCCCTTCGCCGTGTCGGCCAGGTCTTTCTCGCAATAGGAGGCGCCGACGTCCCAGCCCTGGGCGAACATGAAGGTGTTGGCCATGCCGCCGCCGATCGCCAGCTGGTCGAGCTTGAGGATCAGGTTGTGCAGCAGGTCGAGCTTGGTCGAGACCTTGGAGCCGCCGACGATACCCAGCACCGGCCGCTGGGGCGATCCCAGCGCCGCGTCCAGCGCCGACAACTCCCGGCGCATCGCCTCGCCGGCGTAGGCGGGCAGCAGGTGCGCCAGCGCGTCGGTCGAGGCGTGGGCGCGGTGGGACGCCGAGAACGCGTCGTCCACGTATAGATCGCCGTTCTCGGACAGCGCCTTGGCGAACGCAGGATCGTCCGCCTCCTCGCCGCCGTGGAAGCGCAGGTTCTGCAGCAGCAGCACGTCGCCGTTTCGCATCGCCGCCGCCGCCTTGACCGCGGTCTCGCCGACGCAATCCTCAGCGAACGCCACCGGCGCGCCGATCAGCTTCGCCAGCGGCGCCACCACCGGTTTCAGGCTCATCGACGGCACGCGCTTGCCCTTGGGTCGGTCGAAGTGGCTGAGCAGGATGATCTTGGCGCCCCCGTCGCGGAGCCGCTTGATGGTCGGCAGCGCCGCCTTCAGCCGGGTGTCGTCGCTGACCTCGCCCTCGTGCAGCGGCACGTTGAAGTCCTCGCGGACGAGCACACGCTTGCCCTTGACCTCGACCCCGTCGAGCGTGCGGAAGCTGGCGCTCATAGACCTCCCGCTACGGGTGAGGATACTCAACCCAGCTTGCCCATCGCCAGCGCCACGTCGGCCATGCGGGTCGAGAAGCCCCATTCGTTGTCGTACCAGCTCAGCACCCGCACCAGTTCGCCATCGACCACTTGAGTCTGGGGCAGGGCGGCGGTCGAGGAGGCGGCGATGTGATTGAGGTCTACCGAGACCAGAGGATCCCTGGTCACCGCCAATATGCCCCGCAGCGGCCCACTGGACGCCGCCGCCTCCAGCGCCGCATTGATCTCGTCCCTGGAGGTCGCGCGGCCCGGGACGACCTTCAGGTCGATCACCGAGACGTTCGGTGTCGGCACGCGGAGGGAGCCGCCGTCGAGCTTGCCGGTCAGCTCAGGCAGTACAAGGCCGATCGCCTTGGCCGCGCCGGTCGAGGTCGGGATCATCGACACCGCCGCGGCGCGACCCCGGTAGAGGTCGCTGTGCAGGGTGTCCTGGGTCGGCTGGTCGCCGGTGTAGGCGTGCACGGTGGTCATGTAGCCGCGCTCGATCCCCACCGTGTCCAGCAGCACCTTGCAGACGGGGGCCAGGCAGTTGGTGGTGCACGAGCCGTTGGAGACCACCAGGTCGGCGTCGGTCAGGCTCTGGTGGTTGACGCCGAAGACAATGGTCTTGTCGGCGCCGTCGCAGGGGGCCGAGACCAGCACCCGCTTGGCGCCGGCGTCGAGGTGCGCCTTGGCGGTGTCGCGCTTGGTGAAGAGGCCGGTGCATTCCAGCGCGATATCGACGCCCAGATCCCTGTGCGGCAGTTCCGCCGGATTGCGGATCGCCGTCACCTTGATCTTGCCTAGGCCGACGTCGATCGAATCGCCGTCCACCGTGACCAGGCCCGGGAAACGCCCGTGCACCGAATCGTAGCGCAGCAAGTGGGCGTTGGTCTCGACCGGCCCGAGATCGTTGATCGCCACCACCTCGATGTCGCGCCGGGCGTGCTCGACGATCGAGCGCAGCACCAGCCGTCCGATGCGGCCAAAACCATTGATAGCGACGCGCAAGGCCATGCGGGGGCGTTCCTGTGCCGTTTATTTCAGTGTGGACGCGCGGTTTTGCGGGCGGGCGGCGCGAAGTCAAGTCTCGGCCTGCCGCGGTTGTTCCCGCCGCTTGCCCCGGACCGGCGCGTTTCCGCTAGGATCGACCGATGGGGGGCGATCTCGAACAAGGCCGGCTGGGCCGGCGCGGCGCGGGCCTGGCGCTTGGACTGGTGCTCGCCGCCGGCATGGTCAACTACGTCGACCGGGTCACGCTGTCGGTCGCGGGGCCGACGATCGCGGCCGAGCTGCATCTGCGGCCGAGTCAGATGGGGCTGCTGTTCTCGGCCTTCCTGTGGACCTACGGCCTGGCCCAGGCGCCGGTTGGCGCAATCATCGACAGGGTCGGACCACGGCGGCTGCTGGCGGGGGCGCTGACCCTTTGGTCCGCCGCTCAGGGCGCCACCGGCCTGGCGGTCGGCTTGCCGCAACTGGTCGTGGCGCGGCTGTTCCTGGGGCTGGGCGAGGCCCCGCAATGGCCCACCGGCGCGAAGGTGGTGCGCGGCTGGTTCGCGCCGGAGGTCCGCGGCCTCGCCACCGGTGTCTTCAACACCGCCTCGACGCTGGGGCCGGCCATCGCCCCGCCGATCGTCACCGGGCTGATGCTGGCGTTCGGCTGGCGCGGGGCCTTCTTCGCCACCGCGCTCGCTGGCCTGGTCATGGCGCTGATCTGGTTCGCCTTCTACCGCGAGCCGAAGGCCGGCCCGGACAGCGAGGAACTCGCGCCGCGTACGCCCTGGCGGCGGCTGTTCGCCGGCCCGACGCTCTGGGCCATGGCCCTGGGAAACGTCGGCTCCGGCTACATGACCTGGTTTTACGCCGCCTGGCTGCCCGGCTACCTTGAGACCAGCCGCCATCTGACCGTGCCCCAGACCGGCTGGGCCGCCTCGATCCCCTACCTGTTCGGCGTCGTGGGCAGTCTCGCCGGTGGTCTCGCCTGCGATCGCCTCGCCGCGGCCGGGCTCGCGCCGATCGCCTCGCGCAAACTGCCGATCGTCGCCGGCCTCTGCGCCGGCGCGGCCTTCACCGGTCTCGCCATCCTGGCCCCGACCAGCACCAGCGCCATCGCGGCGATCTCGGCGGCGCTGTTCTTCGCCAACCTCGCCGGCGCGGCGATCTGGGCGATGGCGATCACCGTCGCCCCGCCCGGCGGGGTGGCGTCGGTCGGCGCGGTGCAGAACTTCGGCGGCTTCATGGGTGGCGCGCTGGCGCCTATCGTCACCGGCATCAGCGTCGAGGCCACCCACTCCTTCGCGGCCGCGCTGGCGACGACGGCCGTGGCGGCGTTGGGCGGGGCGCTGGCTTATCTGATCGGCGTGCGAAAGCCGATCGTCCCTTAAATCAAGCAGCCCCGAACGCGGCGACCACCGGCTTGTAGGCCTCGCGCGCGGTCTTGAAGACCTCGAACGGGAAGCCGATCGGTGCGCCGGCCAGCGCCGCGGCGAGCATCGCCATGTGTGCGTCCCAACCGGCGCAGGCGCGGCCCGCGTCTTCGTCCGGCGGGGTCTTGATGGTGACCGTCAGCCGCGTACCGCCGCCGTCGGGCGCGAGATCCCAGCGCACCGGCCGCAGCGGTTCTCCCGGCTGGCTCCAGGAGAACTCGAGCATCTCGCCGGTTTCCAGCGCCAGCACCTCGCTGGCGATCAACGTTCCGCTGCCCTCGAACTCCAGCCGCACCGCGCCGCCCAGCTTCAGCTCGATCCGGCCCGGCGCCAGCCACCGCGCCAGCGACGCCCGCTCGGTCATCGTGCGCCAAACCACGCCGGGTCCCGGCTCGAAGCGGCGCGTCATCCGCCCCGTGACGAAGCCTTCGTCGCGGCTCAACTCGGCCAGGTCTGTCACCGCAAGATCTCCACCAGCAGCACCCAGGCATTGACCACGGCCAGGATGAAGATCGTCACCGCGCCCCCCGCCAGCCAGTAAAAGCCGGCGTCGTACCCGGCGACCAGCAGCCCGGCGCCGAGCGCGAACGGCGCCATCTGCGCCTGCCCGAACACGATCTCGGACACGTGCTCCCGGGTCGGGCGACCGTATTTCAGACTGGCCTTGCGGCTGTCGAGCGCCGAGGCGACCTGCAGCAGCCAGGCGAGCACGGTCAGACCCATCACCTCGGCGCCCAGCGCCCACACCGGCTGCGGCGCCAGGGTCGCCAGACTGGCGGTCAGGATCAGCATCAATGCCCCGATCGCCGCCGCCGCCCGCGCCGGCAGGTGCTCGAATTCCAGGATACGCGCGATATTCACCGACAGCGCCACGAAGATCAGCCCCGCCAACGCCGCCGACGCCCCCGCGCAAGCCCCAAAAAAGTCCCGCCACTCAGCGATCCCATGCATCGGCGAAGCTTAGAACGGTCGGAGCTTCTCCTCCACCGAGTAGCGCACTTTCCCACCCCCCCTCATCCCTGCGGGATGGGCGGGGAAGAAGGAGGGCCTTCAAACGGGGAGAGCCTACCTCACCAACGGCTGGTACGCCGGTTGGGATATCCCGGCTGCCAGCGCCTCCGCTTCTTCCGCCGACATCCCGGCCTCCAGCAGCACCTCCCGGGTATGCTCGCCAAGCGCCGGCGCCGGGCGCTGCGGTTCGATCTCCAGCCCCGGAAACCGGATCGGCGTCGCCGGAGCCTCGAAGGCCCCGCCGAAGCGATCGGGCGTCCCCACGAAGCAGCCGGCGTCCCTGACCTGGGGATCGATGGTTACGTCGTCCAGCGTCGACATTGGCGCGGAGATCACGTCGGCGTCCGCCAGCCGCTGCTTGGCTTCCTCAAGCGTCAGCTTGGCGAACGCCTCTTCGACCATGGCCCGCAATTCGCGCACGATCGCCAGGTCGCCGATCGGGATCTGGTAGCGCGGGTTACCCAGCAGCTCGCCCAGCCCGATCGCGTTCATCACCCCCGGGAAACAGGTCGGCCCGCGCGGCGCCACACAAATGTAGCGATCGTCCGACGTCTTGAAATAGCCGGAAATGGCGCTCGGACGCTCGCTGCGGGGCTGGGCCGTCGTCGCCTCGCCGTAGCGCAGGTGGATCGAGGTGTCCCAGCCCAGCGCATAGACCCCGGCGCGGATCAGCGAAGCCTCCACCAGCCGCCCCTTGCCCGTCGCATGCCGCTCGTGCACCGCCGCCAGAATGCCCGAAAGGGTCGCCAACGCGGTCACGTGGTCGCCAAAGCCCGGTCGGCAGGTGAACGGCTCGACGTCCGGCGGAATGGTCGAGGCGGCGATGCCGCTGCGGGTCCAGAAGCCGGTCAGGTCGAACGCCGGCATGTCGATCTCGTCGCCCACCAGGCCAAAGCCGGTCACGCTGGCGTAGATCAGATGCGGCAGCTCATCCTTCAGGCTATCGTAGTCGAGCTTTGCCCGCACCAGCGCGCCAGGCCGGATGTTGGTGACGAACACGTCGGCGCCTTTTAGAATCTGGATCAGCGCCGCGCGGCCGGCGGGCGAGCCGGTGTCGAGCACTACACCGCGCTTGCCGCGGTTCTCCATCGAGAAGATCGGGTTGCCGGGCATCTCCTCGGTGTCGGGATAGAACCGGCGGATGGCGTCGCCCTCGGCGCTTTCCACCTTGATCACGTCGGCGCCCCACTCGCCCATGATCATCGCCGCCCCCGGCGCGGCGATCCAGGTGGACATCTCCACCACCTTCAACCCTTGCAGCAGCATACGCGTTCTCTCTCCTCGGACACCGGGGTGATCTTAGCGGGCGCCGCTTCGGAAGTCAGGGGTGACCATGGACAGAGCGCGACGCCGGCGGGCAATTTTTCTGCCAACGCCCGCCGCAGAACTTTCGCGGAACGCGTTTCGGCAACCGGCCGTTTGCTCAAGTACATGGGACTATCGGAGAAGCAATTCGCCAGGCTGTCCCATCCGCCTAAATGATCGCCGGGGATCGGCCATGCTTTTCGTCCTTGCTTCAATCGCGACCGTCGTGGTCCTGGCCGGTCTGGCCCTGCGAGCACTGATCGACGGCGTGGCCGAACACCTGGAGGCCGACGATGTTCGCCCGAGGTTGCTCCGCCCGGCGCATCGCATGGTTCCCGCGCGCGTCCCCAATCGGTCGACGCGCAGGCGCCCGGTAAGCGTCACTATAACAACTCAGCAATACCCACGCGCGACTTTCAGCCATCGTTAGAGTTTGGATGGCTCCTTTCTCGGCGAGAAGGCCCCGGCGCGTACCTGTCGGGGCCTTCACCTTATCCGGGCGCCAAAAGCGCTTTTGGCGCCGCCCCAGACCATTGCCGCGAATTAAGTAGCCCCCGCGCCATCCCCGCGACACAACTCCCCCGCATCCAGCGCGCCCAAGCGCCGTTGCGGAGCTTCTGACGCGTGATCGGTCTTGTCGCCGCGCTCACCCTGGCCTTGCCCCAGGTCGAGATACCCCAGCTGCCGCCGATCACCCGCGATCCCCAGGTGACCTTTGTCGACCGATCCGGGGGCGTGATCGGGGTGCGAGGCGGGCGGTATGCGCCGCCGGAGGATATCGCCAAGCTGCCGGCGTATGTGGCCGCCGCCTTCGTCGCGATCGAGGACAAGCGGTTCTACGAGCACAACGGCTACGACCTTGCCGGCATGGCGCGGGCGATCATCACCGATGTCGGCGAGGGCCGGGCGGCGCAGGGCGCCTCGACCATCACCCAGCAACTGGCCAAGAATCTGTTTCTGTCGTCCGACCGCACGCTGGAGCGCAAGGGCACGGAGCTGGTCTACGCGGTCGAGCTGGAGCAGGCCTATTCCAAGCAGCAGATTCTGGGGCTTTACCTCAGCCGGGTCTATTTCGGCGCCGGCGCCTACGGCATCGAGGCGGCGTCGCGGCGCTACTTCGGCGTCTCGGCGGCGCACCTGACCATCCGAGAGGCGGCGATGCTGGCCTCGCTGATGAAATCGCCGACCGACTACAATCCGATCGAAAATCCGGACAAGTCGGCCGAGCGCACCGAGCTGGTGCTGCAGGCGATGGTCGAGACCGGCGCGATCACCGCCGAGCAGAAGGCCAGGGCGCTGGCCGCCTCGCCCAGGGTCTACAGGACCTCGCCTGATGCGGCCTCGCAGTATTTCGTCGACTGGGTGGACGCCACCTTCAAGACCATGGGGCCGCCGCACCTCGATCTGATCGTCGAGACCACGCTCGATTCCCGTGACGAAGAAGTGGCCGACCTGGCGGCCAAGTCGACCATCGACCGGTTCGCCGACGCCCACGTGGAGCAGGCGGCGCTGGTGACGCTGGACGGTACGGGCCGGGTGCGGGCGATGATCGGCGGCGCCGACTACGCCAAGAGTTCCTACAACCGCGCCGTCGACGCCCAGCGCCAGGCCGGCTCGTCGTGGAAGCCGTTCGTCTACCTCACCGCGATGGAGGCCGGCCGCACGCCCGACACGCCCGCGGTCGACCAGCCGGTGACCATCGACGGCTGGTCGCCGAAGAACTTCGAGCCGGACTATTTGGGGCCGATCACGCTGCAGGAGGCGCTGGCCAAGTCGATCAACACCGTCGCCGCCAGCCTCGCCGACGAGGTGGGCCGGCCCAATGTGGCCAACACAGCCCGGCGGCTCGGGATCGCCACGCCGATCAGCACCGATCCGGCCATGGCGCTGGGGACCAGCCTCGTCACGCCGCTGCAGATGGCCGGCGCCTACGACGCCTTCGCCAACGGCGGGAACCGGGTGCAGCCCTACGCCATCGAGCGCATCCGCACGGGCCTGACCGGCCGGGTGATCTGGACTCATCCGGCCCCGACGCTGACGGCCGCGATCGGCAACCCGGCGCTGGGCGAAATGAACCTGATGTTGCGCCAGGTGGTGGCGTCCGGCACCGGGGTAAAGGCCGCGATCTCCGGCTTCGACATCGCCGGCAAGACCGGCACCACGTCGGATTTCAGAGACGCCTGGTTCTGCGGCTTCACCGGCAATTTGACCACGGTGGTCTGGATGGGCCGCGACGACAACTCCCCCATGCGTGGCATCACCGGCGGCTCGGCCCCGGCCGAGTTCTGGAAGAGCTACATGCGCGTCGTGCTGAAGCGCGGCGGCGTCACCGCCATCCCGCCCGGCCCGCCCGCTCCGGCGCCGCTGGCGCCGGTGGTGACGCCGATCGTTCCGCCCGCGCCGTCGGACACCAACGCGATGTCACCGACGATCTAGGCGGCGACCGTGGGGCCGCCAGCACCATGGCCCCCGCGAACCACTGCGGGGACATTCTAAAGATCCATCGCCGGCCCGGCGGCCGGATGGGCGGGCGTGGGTTTCCCGGTCCGCGGCCGTTTGCGCGCGTGGGATGGGAAGGTGCGCGGCAGCCAGGCCGCGACACCGACTGCGACGAAAACGATGACGAGTTCGAGCACGCTGTTCATGGCCACCTTCTAGGCGGCGCGCCCCTAAGGCTTCAAAGCGAGGCTCGGCGGCCGGCCGTAAGCGGCGCGTAAGGCTCGCGGACTCCCCTCCCCCTTGAGGACCCCTTGAGGGGAGGGGTCGGGGGTGGCGTTTGCTTCAACCATCCGGGTGGCCGTCAGAGCCCCCCGCCCGGCCGCTTCGCGACCACCCGCCCCTCGGGGGCGGGGTCGCCTAAGCCGTCGCCAGCGCGCCCAGCTTCTCGCGCAGCTCGCGCTTCAAGAACTTTCCATTCGCGTTTCGCGGCAGCGACTCGGTCAAAAACCAGATGTGGCGCGGGATCTTGTGGCGCGACAAATGGTCGGCGCAGTGGGCGCGCAGTTCGTCGGCGGTCAGGTGATGGCCCTCGCGCAGCACGATCGCGGCGGCTACTTCCTCGCCCAGCCGCACGTCCGGCACCCCGAACACGCAGCATTCGGCGATGGCCGGGTGGTGGTGCACCGCGCCTTCGACTTCGGCGCAATAGACGTTTTCGCCGCCGCGCAGCACCATGTCCTTCTTGCGGTCGACGATGTAGATGAAGCCGTCCTCGTCGATCCTGGCCACGTCGCCGGTGTGCAGCCAGCCGTCGGTAATGCTCTCGGCGGTGGCCTCGGGGCGGTTGAGGTAGCCCTTGATCACCGAGGCGCCGCGCACCCACAGCTCGCCGGTCTCACCTTGAGCGACGGTATTGCCGTCATCATCGACGCACTTGACCTCGAAGGTCGGCATCGCCGGGCCGCAGCTGGCCGGCCGGTCGACGAAGAAGTCGCCGCCCACCGCGGTGATGATCCCGCAGGTCTCGGTCATGCCGTAGCCGGTGTTGGGCCTGGCGGTGGCGACCTCCGCGTCGATCTTGGCCACCAGGTCGGGGTGCAGCGGCGCGCCGCCGCCGCCCAGGCTGGCCAGGGTCGAGGTGTCGGTCGCAGCGAAGTCCGGGTGAGTAAGGAGTTCGCGTGACATCACCGGCACGCCGCTCATGCCGGTCACGCGTTCGCGCTCGATCAGCTTCAGCGCCTCGCCGGCGTCCCATTTATACATCAGCACCAGCGTGCCGCCGCCGGCGGTGACCGCGTAGGCGCCGCAGTTGTTGGCGGTGACGTGGAACAGCGGCGTGGTCAGTAACGAAACAGGGGTCGGCGGCGGATCGGGCAGCGCGACGCCGGTGGCTTGCTGCGTCGCCAGCATCTGCGCCTGCCCGGCGAAACCCATGTTCATCAGGTTGTTGATGCAGCCGCGATGGGTCAACTGCGCGCCCTTCGGATTGCCGGTGGTGCCCGAGGTGTAGAAGATGCAGGCGTCGGCGTCGGCGTCGACCGCCACATCCGGCAGCGCGCCGCCGAAGGCCAGCGCCTCGGCGAAGGCGGTGACGCCGGCCGGCGGATGATCCATCCGCGTCACCACCAGTTTCGAACGCGCCGCTGTCGCCGGCCGCTCAAGGATCCGCTCCAGCCGCTCGGCGTCGCAGAACACCAGCTTCGGCTCGGAGTCGTTCAGCGCGTACTCGACCTCGTCGGCGACCCACCAGGCGTTCATGCCCACCGCGGCGACGCCGACGCAGACAGCGGCCCAGTAGATCAGCAGCCATTCCGGATAGTTGCGCATGGCGATGGCGATGCGATCGCCGGGCTTCACGCCCTGCGCCAGCATCCAGCCGGCGATCGAGGCGACCCGCTTGTGCGCCTCGCCGTAGGTGATGCGCTCGTCCTGATAGACCAAATAGTCGCGCTCGGCGAAGGCCGCGGTCGAAAGCCACAGCGCTCGGATGTTCGGCGCGGCGTTCTTGAAACCGCGGATCGGCAGGCCGCCGACCTCCACCGTCTCGATCTCGAACGGCGCGCCCGGCGCGATCAGCGCGCCCCACACCTGCTTCAGCGCTTCGTAGTGCATGCTCAGTTCACTCCCGTGCGGCGCGTGAGCCGCCTTGTCTGCTTCTTATAGACCGCCCGCCGCAGGGGAATAGAAGAGCCCACGCCCTCCCTTCGTTGTCATCCCGGAAAGCCGCGTCGCGGACTGTCCGGGACCTAATTCACCACTGGCGCATAGTAGTAGGGTCCCGGTCTTGTAGCCCGCTTCGCGCGCTCCAAACCGGGATGACAGGGGTGGGTTGCTCCCACGCGGCTCGGTCACGCATCCAGCGACGCGAGCGCGGCTTCGGCGCGTTCGATCGTGCCTGAATTGTCGCCGCTGGCGTCGTGGGCGCCGATGCCGTCCAGATTTCGCTTGAACACGCCCTGGCCGATCGACGCCAGCCGGAAGGCGGCGAAGGCGAGGTAGAAGTTGAAGTCGTCGATGTGGTCCCGCCCGGTGCGCCGGCAGTAGGCGGCGACATAGTCGGCCTGGGTCGGAATGCCGGAGGTGGCGAAGTCGACCCCGTCGAGCGTACCCCAGCTCACCGATTTCGAGTTCCACAGCATGGCGTTGTAGCCGATGTCCGCCAGCGGATGGCCGAGCGTCGACAGCTCCCAGTCGAGCACCGCGACGATGCGCGGCTCGGTGGGGTGGTACATCACGTTTTCCAGCCGGTAGTCGCCGTGCGCGATGGTGGTCTCGTCGTCGGCGGGGATGCGCGCCGGCAACTCGGCGATCAGCCGCTCCATCGCCGGAATGGGTTGGGTTTCGGCGCCGCGGTATTGCTTGGTCCAGCGGTCGATCTGACGCACGAAGTAGTTGCCGGGCCGGCCGTAGTCGCCCAGCCCGATCGCCGCGTAGTCGACTTGATGCAGCTCCGCCAGCACGGCATTCAGGTCGTCGTAGATCGCCGCGCGCTCGGCCGGCTCCAGGCCCGGCAACCGCGCGTCGCGGAAGATCCGGCCGGCGAGGAAGTCCATCACATAGAAGGTGGTGCCGATGATGCTCTCGTCGAGGCAGAGCGCGCGCATCTTCGGGACCGGGAAGCCGACCGTTCCCCGGTCCTCAAGACTACCAAGGGCCTTCATCACCCGGTATTCGCGGTCGACCTGGTGGGCGCTGGCGAGCAGCTGGCCCGGCGGCTTCTTGCGCAGCACCAGCTGCTGGTCGCCCGACGTCACCAGGAAGGTCGGGTTCGAGGCGCCGCCATGGAACTGGCGCACCTCGACCGCGCCTGTCACACCCTCGACGTTCTCGCGCAGCCAGTCGGCCAGCCGCGCCTCGTCGAAGCGGTGGTTGGGCCTGACTTCGCCCACGTTGGTCGGCAGTTGTTCGGCCATTGCCTTCCCTACGGTATCCGCGCGCGATCTAATGTCGCCTGAGAGAGCCGCTTAGCACGCTGACGAGGCGGCAGGCCAAGAGGAGACGAGAAACCATGGCCCTGATCGCCGTCCAGGATTTTACCTGCACCCTCTACCAGGTGAAAAACCACATCTGCCGCATCACCCTGAACCGGCCTGAGCGGCGCAATGCGCTGAACCACCGCGCCTACGCCGAGATCGAGGCCGCGTTCCGCCACGCCAGCGCCGATCCCGATATCCGCTGCGTCATCGTCACCGGCGCCGACCCGTCGTTCTGCTCCGGCGAGGACGTGAAGGAGATGATGACCGGCGAGGCGCGGGCCGAGCCGGCGACGCCGCGGGTGACGTTCGAGCCGACGCCGGCGGCGATGGCGGTGATCGAATGCGACAAGCCGGTGATCGCCGCGGTCAACGGCCCGGCGGTCGGCTGGGGCATGGAGCTGGCGCTCTATGCCGACATCCGCATCGCCTCGGAAAAGGCGATCTTCGCCGAGCTGTTCATCAAGCGCGGGCTGGTGTGCGATGTCGGCGGATTCTGGAAGCTGCCCGGCATCGTCGGGACCGCCAAGGCCGCCGAGCTGCTGTTCACCGGCGATCCGGTCAAGGCCAAGGACGCTGAGAAGATCGGGCTGGTCAGCCAGATCACCGCCCACCAGGACATCGTCCGCGCGGCCGAGTACATGGCCGGCCGCATCGCCTCCAATCCGCCGCTGGCGCTGATGGCGATGAAGCAGGGCCTGCGCAAAGCGACCCCCGGCGACCCGCGCGAACTCGGCGCCTGGGCGATCGAGCAGATCTACCGCCTGTTTGGGACGGAGGATCACAAGGAGGGGGTGAAGAGCTTTCTGGAGAAAAGGGCGCCGGTGTTTGTGGGACGCTGAGCGAGGTCAGCCCGGGGTGGCCTACTTCAAGCCTTGCAGCCAGCTGATCACCGCCGCTTCAAGAGCGATGCGATGGTCGTCCCACGTATGATCGGTGGCCGCGTGCAGCGTACTCACCTGGCGCCCGCCGCGGGCGCGGATCGCGCTCACCAGCCCGTCAGTGTCGCCGGCGAGCCCGTCATCCGCCGTCAGCGCCAGGTAGGGCTTGCCGACGAGACCGTCCGCCGCGCTTGCGAAGGCGTATTGCGGGCCGAGCGTGGCGACGTCCGCCGCCATGCTTTGGGCGGTGACGCCGGCCAGCGACTCCATGTTGCCGGCCATGACGTGCTCACGGATCGGCTCGGGCGCGCCGGCGAGACGGGTCATGTCCGCGGCCGAAATGCTGACCAGCCCGATCACGTCCTTGTCGTGTGCGGCCGTGGTGATGGCCACCCACCCGCCCATGCTGTGGCCGATGATCACGACCCGCCGAACATCGAGACCCAGGGACTTGGCGTTGGCCGGGTCACGTACGAAGGCGAGCGCGGCATTGGCGTCTTCCACGTTCTGAGCGAATCTAAAGACGCCGGGCGTGCCCCAGGAGCCGCGATAGTTGAACGTCACCACGGTCCATCCGGCGCGACGGATCGCCTGCGCGAGATCGAGGTTCTTCTCGTTGCCGGGCAGGCCGTGCAGCAGCACGACGACCGGATGCTCGCCGGCGCCCGCGGCCACGTAGGCGATGCCGTTGAGCAGCAGCCCGTGGCTCGGGATGTGAAGAACCTCCATGCGCGCCGGGTGGACGCTGTCGGGCGCCGGGTCGGTATAGATCGCCGCCGGAAGACCCGTGGGCGGAGCCGCGAAGGTGGCGCTCGCAACCAAGGAGAAGATCGCAGCGGATAGGGCGGACCACGCGGCGCGCATCGCCGCTACTCCGCCGCGAACGCCAGCACCTTGCCGGCTGTGAACGAGGTCTTCCGCGCCAGTTCCGCCTTCGCGGCTTCGTATTCGCCGGCCAGCCGCGCGACCAGTTCCCCCGCGGTCGGGACGTGCTTGACCGCGCCGATGCCCTGGCCGCAGCCCCAGATGTCGCGCCAGGCTTTGGCCTTTTGGTTGCCGCCGGAGCCGAAATCCATCTTCGACGGGTCGGCCTGCGGCAGGTCTTCCGGGTCGAGCCCCGCCTTCACGATCGAGGGCCGCAGGTAGTTGCCGTGCACCCCGGTGAAGAGGTTGGTGTAGGTGATGTCGTCGCCGCGGCTCTCGACAATCATCTCCTTGTAACCCTCAGCGGCGCGAGCTTCCTGCGTGGCGATGAAGGCGGAGCCGATATAGGCCAGGTCCGCGCCCATGGCCTGGGCGGCCAGCACGGCACGGCCGTTCGCGATCGCGCCGGAAAGCGCGATCGGGCCGTCGAACCACTCGCGCAGCTCCTGGATGATAGCGAAGGGCGACAGCTTGCCGGCATGGCCGCCGGCGCCGGCGGCGACCGGGATCAGGCCGTCGGCGCCCTTCTCGACCGCCTTGCGGGCGAAGGTGTCGTTGATCACGTCGTGCAGCACGATGCCGCCCCAGCCGTGCGCGGCGTCGTTGACGTCCTGCCGCGCGCCCAGCGAGGTGATCAGGATCGGCGCCTTGTACTTGGCGCACAGCTCGACGTCTTCGTAGAGCCGGTTGTTGGTCTTGTGCACGATCTGGTTCACCGCGAACGGCGCCGAAGGCGCGTCGGGATGGGCGCGGTCGTAGGCGTCCAGCGTCTCGGTGATCTCGGCCAGCCACTCGTCGAGCTGCGAAATCGGCCGCGCGTTGAGGCTTGGGAACGAGCCGACGATGCCGGCCTTGCACTGGGCGATCACGAGTTCCGGGCCGGAAATGATGAACAGCGGCGAGCCGATCACGGGCAGGCGCAGGCGGTCTCTCAGAACGGCGGGCAGGGTCATGGCGGGCGTCTCTCCGACTAGGCTTCTGCTTGCATCCGACCATAATAAGCGTACGCTGTAAACATGGAAAAACCCGGCGCGGCGACCAGGAAGCGAGCACGTTCCGTCGACGCCCGCGACGCCCTGCGCGGCCGGCTGTGCGATGCGGCGGCGAAGCTGTTGCTGGAGGAAGGCGAGAGCGCGCTATCGATGCGTCGGCTGGCGGCGGAGGTCGGCTGCAGCGCGATGGCGCCCTATCGCCACTTCGCCGACAAGGAAGCGCTGATCGCCGCCATCCGCACCCAGGCCTGCAACCGCCTGGCCGACGCGCTGGATGGCGTCGCCAAGAACGACCGCCACCGCGCCGCGGACATCGGCGACGCCTACGTCCGCTTCGCCCGCGAGAACCCGGCCGCCTACCGGCTGATGTTCGACCTCGAACAGCCTGATACCGCGGCCTATCCGGAGTTGGCCGTCGCAGCCGCCCGAGCCAGGCAAAGCATGTCCGGCTACGTGCGCGAGCTGGTGGAAGCCGGCGTGCTGGTCGGCGATCCGGTCGAGCTCGGCTACGTGTTCTGGGCCGCGATCCACGGGCTGATCGTGCTCGACCTCGCCGGCCGGATTCCTCCTGATCCTGGGTTCGACGCGCTGCGGCGGCGGACGCTCGGGGCGCTGATGCGGGGACTGAGAGCTTAGTCGTCCTACTCTGTAGGAGGAGGATTTTAGTGCGAGCCTCCCAGCCCCAGCGCGATCAGCACGGGTGCGAGCACCGCGACCACGGCCTCACCGGCGATGAAGCCCGAGGCGACAGCGATCATGTAGCGGGCGGCGCTCTTGGGGTGGCGCGCCAGCCAGATCGCGCTGACGATCGCGCCGACGAACATGGTCGAGATCGACGAGAACGGCAGCAGCAGGCCGAGGCTCAGCGCAACCGGCGACGGCGTCCAGCGCTTCAGCCGCTCGCTCAACTCCATCGTCGCGAAGAGGACGCCGAGTAACGACGCCGCAAGGCCCGCCCACAGCGCCGATTGTGGCAGCTTGTCGATGCCGGCCGACAACAGCAGCGCAAATGCCGCCGTCCGCTGCGAGCCCGGCGCGGCCAGTTGCGCATGGTCGCCGATCAGGCCGTAGGTCTTGACCAGCAGCGGGTAGGTGAGCGCCAGCGCCGCCGCGCCGATCGGCGCCCCGATGATCTGGGCGATGAACATCGAGCGTGGGGTCGAGCCGATGATGAAGCCGGCGCGATAATCCTGCATCAGGCCTTCGGAGGTGCTGGCGACCGTGCCGGCGGTCCCCGAGGGCACGACATTGGCGGCAAGGTTGCCGGGCGCGATGCCGGCGAACAGGGCCTGGGTCAGGTTAGCGAGCGCGCCGATCGGGCCCCAGTTGGTCTCGCCCAACGCCCGAAGGCCGACCAGCATCAGTGGGATCGAGAGCAGGATCGCCACCGCGCTCATCCACATCGGCAGGCCGAAGAACCACTGCTGCAGCACGCAGAGCACGATGGAGAGCACCAGCGCGCTGCCCGCGATCCACCTCAGCGGAACATCCTCGCCGCTGGCGTCGCGCAGGCCCGCGAAGGCGCGCGCCAGCATCCGCCAGCGCAGGACGAGGGTGGTGATGCCGCCGGCGACCATCATGCCGAGCCCCGGCCACAGCACCCATTGCAGCACCTGGCTGCGCTTCGGGTGGTCCGGCAGGATCTGGTAGTGGATCAGCAGCAGCGGGGCCAGGATCCAGCCCATCACGCAGCCCAGCATCATCCAGGCGGTGATGCGTAGGCCGATGATCATGCCGCTGCCGACGCTGAGCAGGCTGTAGCCGACGCCGACGCCCATCGCCGCAACCGTGAACGCGGCGCCGGCCGCGCCCAGCGTCATTGCGCCGGGGTCCCAGCCCCCGGGGATCAGGCCCAGCAGGTTGGAGTCGTTGCGCACGAGCATCAGCAGGCCCGACGCCAGCAGGCAGACCCCCATCACCATCGCGGCGTTGCGGGCGACAGCGCGTTGCTCGTCCGGGCCATCGCGAGGCGGATCGAGCACCAGCAGCGTCTCGGCGGCGGCCATCCCGTCCGGGAACGGCAGCTTCTGGTCGACGATGAAGTGCCGGCGCATCGGCGCAGAGAGCACAACGCCTAGTAGCGAAGCGCAGGTGAGCCACAGGAAGGTCTGCAGCGGCGTCGGATCGACGGTGAAGTGCGCGGCCTTGTTGGCCCGCAGGATCTCGAACGCCGCCAGCGTGCCGCACATGAAGGCGGTCGACGCCGCCGATGTGCCGGCGGTCTGGACGATGTTGTTCTGGAACCGGTCGTAACTCTTCCGAGCGATCACGCTGAGGATCAGGTAGCCGAAGAAGGCCGACACGATCGAGACGTTGGGCCCGAAGCCCAACTTCAGCACCATGTACGGATAGCTGGCGCCCATGATCGCCGCGACGATCACGGCGGCGACCACGGACTGGACCGTCAGTTCCCCATGCGTCGGCCGGGCGCGGTGCGCCTCCAGCTCCAGCTCAACTTCGGTCGCAACCATAAGCGCGACCGTGGCCCGACCCGCGTCGGGCGTCAACGGAGCGCCCCAAGGCGCGAATGCGGACCTGAAGACCCTGACCAGCGTGTCGGCGCCGTGCTATCGATAGCCGGGGCCGGGTCAGAGCCGGAGGAACGCCATGAACGTCGCCGAAGCCGTCAAACTCATCAACATCAAGCACCTCGACAAGCTCTACATCGGCGGCGCCTGGGTGACGCCGTCCTCGGACGGCAAGATCGAGGTCGTCTCGCCGGTGACCGAGGAGGTGATCTTCAGGGTCGCCGAGGCGCGCGAGCCGGATATGGACCGCGCCGTCGCCGCGGCGCGCCAGGCGTTCGACAAGGGGCCGTGGCCGCGCCTGACCCATGGCGAGCGCGCCGGCTGGATGCTGAAGCTCGGCGAGGCGCTGAAGGCGCGCAACGACGAGCTCGGCCACGCCTGGACTAACCAGATCGGCGCCCTGCACGCGATCACCCGCAACTCCGGGGTCGGCTCGGCTGCAAGCTTCGAGCGCTACGCGGCGATGGCCGACACGTTCGAGTGGGAAGAGCCGCACACGCCGGGCGACGGCCATGGCCGGGCGATGATCGTGCGCGAACCGGTCGGCGTCTGCGCGGCGGTGGTGCCGTGGAACAGCCCGCTGGGCCTGGCGTGTGGCAAGCTCGCGCCCGGCTTCCTGGCCGGCTGCACCTTCGTGCTGAAATCATCGCCCGAGACGCCGCTCGACGCCTACATCCTGGCCGAGTGCGCCGAGGCGATCGGCCTGCCGGCGGGCGTGCTCAACGTCGTCTGCGGCCACCGCCCGGCTTCCGAGCACCTGATCCGCAATCCCGGCGTCGACAAGGTGGCGTTCACCGGCTCGTCGGCCGCCGGCAAGCGGATCGCCTCGATCCTGGGCGAACGGATGGCGCGCTACACCATGGAACTGGGCGGCAAGTCGGCCGCGATCGTGCTCGACGACTATGGGACCGACGAGGCGGTGGCGAACCTCACCGGCAGCCTCTGCCGGCTCAGCGGCCAGGTCTGCGCGGCGCTCACCCGCGTGATCGTGCCCCGCGCCCGGCACGACGACTTCGTCGACAGCTTCACCGCCGCGATGGCCAAGGTGCAGCCCGGCGATCCCTACGATCCGGCGTCGAGCTACGGCCCGCTGGCGATGGAACGGCAGCTGGAGCGGGTGCAGGGCTATATCGCCAAGGGCAAGGAAGAAGGCGCGACGCTGGCCTATGGCGGCGGGCGTCCAGCCGGCCTCAACCGCGGCTTCTATTTCGAGCCGACCCTGTTCGCCAACGTCGACAACGGCATGACCATCGCCCAGGAGGAAATCTTCGGCCCGGTGATCAGCCTGATCCCGTGCGACGGCGAAGAGGACGCGATCCGCATCGCCAACGACACCGTCTACGGCCTCAACGGCGCGGTGCTGACCCACGACAACCAGCGCGCCTATGACGTCGCCCGCCAGATCAAGGCCGGCAACGTCTCGCAAGGCCGAATGCGGATCGACTTCAGCATCGCCTTCGGCGGCTTCAAGCAGTCGGGCGTTGGCCGCGAAGGCGGCAGGGAGGGCCTGCTGCCCTACCTCGAGCCGAAGACGCTGATGCTGGACTGACCCTGTCGCCGAGCGGCGGTCAGCGATCGTTCGGCGGGGCGAGTTCGACTTTCAGCGCACGCTTGATCAGCGCGTCGAGCGAGATCGCGCCGGGGCCCCGGCAGACGATGAAGATCATGAAGCCCAGCCACTGGATATGGTCCGGCCAGGCGTCCGGGTAGACGAAAATCTGGATCACCGAGACCATCCCCAGCAGGCCGAGCGCGGCCGGGCGGGTGAAGAGGCCGATCAAGACCAGGGACGATGCGCCCAGCTCCATCGACGCCGCCAGGGTCGCGGCGACGTCGGGCGGCAGGATCGGCACCTTGTACTCGTCGCGGAACAGCATCAGCGTCGCGTTCCAGTCGTCCAGCTTCACCAGGCCGGAGCGCAGGAACACGCTGAAGGTCGCGATGCGGGCGACCAGGATCACCGCGCTGAACGGGATCCGATTGAGCGCGCTGATGGCCCGCTCGACCAACCCGAGGGGCGAGGCGGCGGCGTGGGTGGCTGTCATGGTCAGTCCTGCGGTGAGAGTTGCGCGAACGAGGCGCTGAAAACGTCCGACTGGATGGCGGCGAGCGCGTCGGCCGAGGCGGTCTCGGCGACGGCGGCTTCGAGGGCGGCGTCGCTGCCTCGTCCATCGAGCAGGAGGGCCAGAAACCGGCCGGCCGGCGCCGCCAGGCGGCGGCTGACGGCGAGGTCCCCGCGGCGCCACACGGCGATGAAGTGGGGGTGGGGCTGCAGGTCGATCGCCGTGAGCGCGGCCTCGTCTTCCGCGTCCAGGGCGTCGCGGATTTCGCTCGCCGGGTGATCCACCGCGAACAGATTGAGTTCGGCCGGGACCGAGAGCGAGACGGTCGCATCGATCCCAAGGTTGCGGCGGCGGGTTTCGTCGGGACCGCGGTGGGCGGCCGAGATCGCCCAGTCGAGTCGCGCGACGTCAGGTAGGTAAGCCAGCGCCCGAGCGCCTTCATAGGCCACCAGGAAGCGCGGGAAATCCTCGCCATAGGTCGCCAGGTTGGCCGAGCGCGGCGGCGACAAAGTCGCGAACGCCAGCGCCGCCTGATCGAAGAACGCCTCGCCCACCAGCTGATCCACGGTTGGGAAGGTCAGTCGCAAACAGGTGGCGAGCGCGCCGAACACCGTGTCGCGGTGCAGGCGCAGCGCCTGGACGACGTCGACCGCGCCGCGCAAACCCAGCCGGTCAGCCGCGGCGGCGTCGCCCGTCAGCACGGCGCCCAGGAAATCGCGCTGCAGGTCAGCTAGCGGCGGCAACGGCTTGCCTCCGTGACGGAGCGATGGCGCCCAGAATGGCGTCTGCCTTGGCAGCTTCGTCCCGCAGCATGGTCAGGGCGGGGATGTCGGTGTCCCACTCGATCAAGGTCGGCCGTGGCCCGATCCAGCCGATGGTCGCTTCGTACAGGCCCCACACTTCGGGGTTCACCCGCGAGCCGTGATCGTCGATCCTCACCTCCCCGCCGCCGCCGAGCGCGCGAACGGTGTGGCCGGCCAGATGGATTTCGCCGATGGCGCTGGCCGGCACGGCGTCCAGCAGACGCTGCAATCGCGCACGCGGCGCTTCGCCAAGATTGTGTGCGGACACCGCCACGTTGTTGACGTCGAGCAATACGCCGCAGCCGCTGCGGCGCGCCAGTTGCGCCAGAAACTCGGCCTCGGTCAGGGCTGTGTCGGTGAATTCAACGTATACGGATGGGTTTTCGATCAGGATCGCGCGTCCGAGCGCGTTTTGAACCGCATCGACGTTGCGAACGAACGTTTCCAGCGCTTCGATGATGTAGGGAACCGGAAGCAGGTCCGGCGCATGAACGCCGCCGGCCGCGCTCCAGGACAGGTGATCCGACACCAGTCCAGGCTCGATGCGGTCACAGAGGGCCGTGATCGCCGCCAGGTGATCGGCGTCCACGCCATCGGCGTCGCCCAGCGACAATCCGGTGGCGTGCAGCGAGATCGGATAGTCGTCCCGCACTCGGTCGAGGATGCCGGCGGCGACGCCCGCGCCGAGGTAGTTCTCCGGGTGAACTTCGAACCAGGCGATGCGTGGCCGCTCGTTCAGCACGGGGCGATGATGGGGAAACCGCAGGCCGACCCCGGCCCGGGCCGGGATCGGCGCTGCGTCACAGACGCCGCCGTGATCGGAGGGGGGACAAGTCACGGCGGCGCTCCCTGTGAGTCCGCTTGGTCGGCTTAGTGGCCGGCCATCATGCTGCCGCCGGCCAGCTTGCCGCAGGCGCCGGTCGGCAGGTAGACGAAGGAGGTCTTGTCGAAGCTCTTGGTCGACTGGCCGGCGCAGGAGTGGACGCCCGCCGCGCAATCGTTGTGGCCGGCTTTGGCGACGCCGTAGCACTTCTCGGACGCGGCCGGCTGCGCCACCGGACCGGCGTGGGCCTGCACGGCGGCGAGCATCAGCGCTCCGAGTACGGACGAAGCGGCGAGCAGGGACTTTGAGGTCGAGATCATCTGGGGTTCCTTGAGGCTATCAGCAGCGGGACGTTGATCGCCTCGCTATTGCCTATTCGCCGCCAAGGTCCCGGTCGTTACAGGCCGGTGCGGATTTCTTTCGTCAGCCGCTCAGCGCGAGCCGGATCGCGTTCTCCGGGCACGCCACGACACAGAGGCCGCAAGCCAGGCACCGCTCCGCCCGAGGCGTGTAGGCGGTCTGCATGCCGTGCACCCTGACCTTCAGGCGCGCGATCCAGGGCAGGGCGCGGTAGTCGCGGGTCGCGATCGTCTCGACCTCGAACACGTCGTAGGGGCACACCTCGACGCAGTCGCCCTTGCCCTCGCAGCGGGCGTGATCGACCACCGGCGCGAAGGCGCCCGGCGCGGCCTTGCAGCCGGCGCCCGGTCGGTTGGGGTCCGCCGCCGCGCGCCGGACCTTGGCGGTGTTGGTTCGCTTCGAGGGCGGATCGAGCAGCGGGTCGGTCATCTCAGCCGACCATCACGGCCAGTTCCGTGCCGCCCTTGAGCGGCAGGGTGATGGAGATGAAGCCATTGGTCGGATCGCGGATGAAGTCGAGAAAGTCCGGCTCGGCATTGTCGTTCATGACGAAGGCGCCGGCCCGCAGCTGCGGCGCGAGGAGTTCGATCACCTGACGCGCCAGCGAAGGGCCGCTGGCGACCGGCCAGCCGTCGATCAGTGCGAAATCGACCGGACCGCCCAGGTCGCGCAAGGTTGTGCGCGCGTCGCCCTGTCGAATGTCGGCGTAGTCGTCGAGCCCGGCGCGGGCGAGGTTCCGGCGGGCGGTGTCGACCTTTTCGGGCACCAGCTCGGAGCCGATCACCAGTCCGCCGCCGTTGTCGCGCATGGCGGCGGCGAAGTAGAGCGTCGACATGCCGACCGAGGTCGCAAACTCCACCACGCGCTTCGCGCGCTTGGCGCGGCACAGCAGGTAGATCAGCTCGCCCTGGTCGGGGAAGATCGAGAAGCCGTAGTCCGCGTAGTCGGCCGGATCGCACTCGGGATGCTGGCGCGGACCGCCGTCCTGCGGGTAGCGGGCGGC
>Ga0302314_10003590_pt1 | contig 28567 bp, 23 predicted proteins | sample III_Palsa_N2_3_FD_200533 | JGI IMG/M metagenome (GOLD analysis project Ga0302314, IMG submission 200533) | Peat permafrost microbial communities from Stordalen Mire near Abisko, Sweden - III_Palsa_N2_3 | ecosystem: Environmental > Terrestrial > Soil > Palsa > Peat permafrost | place: Sweden...
TGCCGCCGATACATTAGTTCGATATGGATATCATTTTGCCAGTCTTCGTAACCTAACAACGAGCCTTCCATGCGCTCAAAACCTTCAGACCATCCTGCCTTATCGGCAGTTTTCCGCATTAACAGCCACGCATCGATTCGCCAAGCCTCCTCTTTGAGGGCGTAAAGTACCGTTCGAATGTTTACCAAACCAATGAAATAGCGAAATTCTCGCTTCACGAAGCGCCCTTCTTGAACATAAGGAGAGAAGGACTCTTCAGGTATGAGTTCGATCTCCTCATTGTCCGGCACGTCGTCACTAAATACAGCGAGCGGCTTAGCCCCCGAAAGCATAAGCAGCAGCTCGCGATTCGTATGTATTTTGTAAGGGAGGTCGTCCAGGCGCTTCCAGGGTCGAACTCTTACTATGACATCTTGAGGAGGCGTAATGTCTAGAAAATTCGCCACCAAGTCTCTCGCCTCATCGCCACCCAATTCAAGATCGACATTCTCTGCCAAGGGGCTCCAACTCGCCCCCATAAGTTGCTTCAATTCAAGCAACCTTTCTCCTTCGATAACCGCGTCATCGATCACAGAACTTAATGCACGATCCACAACTTCGAGTACGCATCTATCCTTATTCAAAGCCATGTCAGCATCTACCATTCGCATATCACTCTCGCCATGTTACACAGGTATATAGAATAATCTCTCACGAAAATTCGGCATGATTGCACCCTGCCCCGATCCCGGAACCAAACCATGGCTACGCTGGTGTTCGTCCACGGCTGGAGCGTTACCAACACCTCGACCTACGGCGACCTGCCGCAGCGCCTGCAGCAGCAGGCCAGTGCTGCGGGCATGCGCCTGACCTTGGCTGATCTGTGGCTGTCCGAGTACGTGAGTTTCGACGACGCGGTCGGCATGGACGATCTGGTGCGCGCATTCGATCACGCGCTGCGCGGGCTGCAGCTGGACGACGGCCCGTTCGCCTGCATCGCCCACTCCACCGGCGGGCCGCTGGTGCGTTCGTGGCTGCGTGCGCAGCGCGAGCGGCCGAAACTGTACAGCCCGTGCAAACTCAGTCATCTGATCATGCTGGCGCCGGCCAATTACGGCTCCGCGCTGGCGCGGCTCGGCAAGGGCACGCTGGGCAGACTGAAGGCCTGGTGGGGCGGTATCGAACCGGGCCAGCGCGTGCTCGATTGGCTGACTCTGGGCAGCGCGGAGTCGCTGGCGTTGAACCTAGACGGCATCCACGGCAGCGATCCGGCGAAGTCCGGGCAATACCTGTTCGTGCTGACCGGCGACCGGCCAGACCGCAAGCTCTATGATCAACTCAACAGCTATACCGGCGAGGATGGTTCCGACGGCGTGGTGCGCATTGCCGCGGCCAATCTCAACGCGTGCCATGCGGTACTCGCCGCGACCTCGACGCGATCGAATGGCGGCGCACCCGACACGCTGAACCTGCAGCTGACCCAGGCGCCGCGCAGCGCCTTCAAGCTGATCGCCGACGCCGCGCATTCCGGTAGCGTGTTCGGCATCATGGCAGGCGCCGCGCCGGCTACCGCTGATTCGATCCTGCGCTGCCTCCAGGTGGGCGACCTTGCCGACTACACCGCGCTGTGCGATGACTTCGCCGCTGAGAATGCGCAACGCGATGCCGACAGGGTGGAACTGGAGCCGGCCGGACCATTCGCGCCGCGCGTGCACATCCACGATCCGCGCAGCTTGTTGATCGTGCGGATCGGCGACGAATCCGGCGTGCCCTTGCCCAGTTGCGGCGTCCTACTCACCGCCGGGCCAACGGCCAATCCGGACCTGATGCCGGAAGGTTTCATGCTCGATCGCCAGAGCAATCCGGCACATCGCGAAGTGATTTCGCTGTTCCTCAACTACAGCCTGCTTGCCGGCGATGCCCGCGTGCCCGACCCGCGCAACCGCCGCAAGACGTTGCGCGCCGCCGTACCCGCACATCGTCCTTATGGCGCCAGGCTGCAACCCTACAACCTCACCGGACTGGTGCACCACGCACTGGCACACAGCGCGGCGGAAGAAGACCTGCTCGACATGCTCGCGCCACACCAGACCACGGTGCTGGACGTGGTGTTACCGCGCAAGTTGCACGAAGGCCTGTTCCGGCTTACGCAGACGCTTACGCCAGAGGATTTCAGCACGCCGACGATGGGATCGGTCATCCCCTAAGTACCGGATGCTACGGCGACGCCGAGCGATGACGCGTAGTATTCAGCGTTGGCGTTCTTGCTGTGTCTTCGCATAGAAGCGGCGCGACTTGGCGGCATTGCCACAGACTGCCATGTCGCACCAGCGCCGACGACCGGCCTTCGAGCTGTCGATGAAGACCCATGCGCAGTTCGGTCCCTGACAGATGCGTAGCCGGTCGACCGGCAGCACCAGCACCTGTTCGACCATGCGGTAGGCGATCATAGCCGCGACCAGACCGAGTTCGATCGCATCGGCGCGTAGATGCGGCGCGACTTGGGCGTCTTCGAAACGCAGTTCGTGCGCAGCGACACCGGCGAGCCAGTGTTCGCGCAGCAAGGTAAGCGTGCCTTTGGGTGGAACTTTGTCGGCAATCATTTCGGTGACCAGTCCGAACAGCGCCTCACGCAATAGCTTCGCGCGCGCCAGCGCATTCGCGGCCGCTGCGGGCTCCGCCTGCGCCTGACGCAACAGCTTGCGCCGATGGGTTTCCGGCAACAGATGTGCCATGGCGGACCATTCGAGCAGGCGTGGATAGCCGTCCAGCCAGTCGCGCGGTGTGCCGTTGCGGCCGGTAACGGTATTGATGAAATCGAGCGCGGCATCGCCGCCGATAATGTCGACAGCGGAAAACTGATGCACTTCGATTGTAACTTGTAAAGATGATTTCATAGGTTGACTTAGTCTAATCGCCGGTGCCAAGATGATTACACTACATCCGGAGCATCCCCAATCATGGCGATGACGCGGCGGGAATTCACCCTGTTGGCCGGCACGGCCTTGATGGGTGCGTCGCTGCTCGCGAGGGCGCAGGCCGGTCCTGCTCCGAAGCGGGCGCGACGCATCAGCGTGGTGCTCGCGCCGAGCAATCTCGGCCTGCGGCCACTGGGCCGCAGCGAACCCGGTACATGGCGAGCGCCGCAGGCGCTGCTGGACGCAGGCCTGGCGGGTGCGCTCGGCGCAGCGGAAATCGTGCGGCTTGCACGACCCGACTATGCCTTCGGCGCCCAGCCCGGCACACGGATACGCAATGGCCTGACGATCCGCCGCTTCTCGCTGCAACTGGCGGCGAGCGTGCATGGCATCCTGCAGCAAGGCGGATTTCCGGTGGTGCTCGGCGGCGACTGCAGCATCCTGCTCGGCACCTTGTACGGCTCACGGCTTGCTGGCGGGCGTGGGCTGGTGCATGTCGATGGGCACAGCGATTTCAATCACCCGACAAACGACGGCAGTACAACACGTCTGAGCACGGCCGCGGGCATGGACCTCGCGCTCGCCAGCGGTCGCGGCGAACCTCTATTGACGACCTGGCCCGAGGTCGGATCGCCGCTCACCAGCGATGCCGACATCATCCAGCTCGGCGAACGCGAAGCGACGGAACACAGCCGGGATCACATCCCCGACACCGCAATCATGCAGCTCACCGCGCAGCGCATGCTGGCCATCGGCGTGCACGATGCGGCGCACCGAGCGATCGCAAAAATGAAGGCATGCGGCCTCGACAAAGTCTGGCTGCATGTCGATCTGGATGTGCTCGATCAAGCCGTCATGCCCGCGGTGGATTCGCCCGGGAGTCCGGGACTGGACTATGCGCAGCTGGCCGAACTCGTCGGTGCGCTCTGTGCGACCGGCCGCATCGCCGGCGTCGATTTCGCCATCTACGATCCCGATCGCGATCCCACATCGCGCTACGCGCATCCGCTGGTGCATTGCATCGCGAATGGAATTCGCGGACTGACGTCCGCTTGATTTGAAGCATCTCTGTGGGAGTGAGCCAGCATGCGATCGATCCTATTGTTCCTGCTTGGCTGGCTGTGCTGCGCTTCCAACGTCTATGCAGACGTGGCATCGACCACAGCCACTCATGCCATGACCAGCAAAGCGCCCGAGAACGCCCAGTTCAATCCGCTGATCGGCCGCTGGGATGTGGTCTACGAGATCTACGACAAGAACGGCAAGTTGCGCACCTATCACGGCCAGGTGACCTATCAGTGGATCCTGGACGGTGGCGCGCTGCAGGAGATCTGGACCTCGGACTCGCACAATAAAGTCCCGCAGCCCTACGCCACTACGATCGATTTCCGCGACGCCAAGCGCCAATGCTGGTCCTCGACGTGGATCTACCCCGCGCAGGGCGCGACGCTAAGCCTGTGCGGCATTGAAATGGACGGCCATATGGTATTCACCGGCCACGACGAAAAAGGCTCGATGCAGCGCTGGACGATCAACGATATTCAGGCCGCCAACGCCTTCGATTCGCACTTCGAGGTATCCGATGACGCCGGCAAGACCTGGCGCCGGGTCGGCGTAAATCACCTGCGCCGTCATCGCGCCTGACGGAGACATGACGCTTGCCACGTTGACAGCAGCGCGGGCATTCCATCTACTCGTGGCTCAATGCCGGTTTCCGGCGAGTTGATGGAGAGCGCCGTTGTCACGGTTTCGTCCTTTCGTTTCCATCGCCCTGCCGCTCGCCGGGCTGATCGTTTCCCACGCCGCCCTCGCCACCAGCGACCTCGCCGCCAGCGTGAATCCGCTGATCGGCACAGCCCACGGCGGCAATGTGTTTCCCGGCGCGGTGGTGCCGTTCGGCATGCTGCAGTTCAGTCCGGAGGCCTCGCCCCTGCCCGGCTCGAAGCGGCCGATCGCTGCGCCCGGCGGCTATGAATACCGCGCCACGGCGATCCGCGGTTTCAGCCTGACCAACGTGGAAGGCTGGGGCTGCGCCGGCGCCTCGGGCGACGTGCCGATCATGCCGATCGCCGAAGCGGTGACGCAGTCGCCCTCGACCGATTTTCGTCACGCTTACGCAGCGAACTTCAGCCACGCCAACGAACGCGCGGAGGCCGGGCATTATCACGTAAAGCTCGACGACGGCATCAGCGCGGACCTGACCGCCTCATTGCATACCGGCGCGGCGCGTTTCGTCTTCCCGGCCGGCCAGCAAGCCAATGTGCTGCTGCGTGCGTCCGATTCCGAGGTCGGATCGTCTGACGCGCACATCGCGGTCGACCGCGCGCACCAGCGTGTCACCGGCGCAGTCACCAGCGGCAACTTCTGCGGCTACATCAACGAAGTGGATCGGCGTAGCTACTACACGCTGTACTTCGTTGCCGAATTCGACCAGCCGTTCACCGCTACCGGCACCTGGCAGGACAGCAAAGTCACGCCAGGCGGCACCCAGGCTTCCGGCGGCACCAGCTATGGCGAGAAAGGATTCCCGCCCGCCGGCAAGGGTTCCGGCGCGTGGGTCGGCTTCGATCCGAAAGGCGGGGCAACGGTCAATGTGCGCGTCGGCATTTCGTATGTGAGCGCCGCGAACGCGCAGGCCAATCTCGATGCCGAGAATCCGCGCGGCACCTCGTTCGAAAACCTGCGCGACCGCGCTCGCGCCGCCTGGAACAAGAAGCTGGGCCAAATCGAGGTCGACGGCGGCAGCGCCGACCAGCGCACGGTGTTCTACACCGCGCTGTACCACGCGATGATGCATCCCAACGTGTTCAGCGATACCAACGGCGAATATCGCGGCTTCGATGGCCAGGTGCATACGGTCAAGGCGCCGCAGCGGGCGCAGTACGCCAACTTCTCCGGCTGGGATGTGTATCGCTCGCAGCTGCCGCTGGTCACCTGGCTGGACCCGACCGTCGGCAGCGACATCGCGCAGAGCCTGCTCAACCAGGCCAGCCAGAACCACGGCGTGTGGGACCGCTGGACGCACAACAACGGCGGCACCCATGTGATGAACGGCGATCCCGCGGCGGCCGCTATCGCCGGCATTTACGCCTTCGGCGGTAGCACGTTCGACAGCGTCGGCGCGCTGGCCTCGCTGGTGCACGCGGCGGATCATCCGACCGCGCTGGACACCTCGCACGACGGCTGCGAAGTCGAGTGCATCGGCCAGCGGCCGGGACTCGATGCGTGGCTGCGCCTGCACTACATCCCCACCGGCGCGCCCGCCTGGGGACCGGCGGCTGACACGCTGGAAATCGCCACCGCGGAATTCGGCATCAGCGCGCTCGCCGATCGCCTCGGTGACCAGGCCAATGCGAAGCGCTTCCTGCAACGCGCGCAGTACTGGCGCAACGTATGGAATCCCGCCGCCGCGCCTGATGGCGGCTATATCCAGAATCGGAACGCGGATGGCAGCTGGGCACTGGTGAAAGATGACGACGACAAGGAAGCGCACGCCTTCGTGCCTGCCACTGGCGACGGTTTCGTCGAAGGCAGCGCGGCACAATACGTGTGGATGGTGCCGTTCAACGTCAACGGCCTGTTCGACGCCATGGGCGGCAAGGACAAGGCGCGCGCCCGCCTCGACAAATTCTTCTACCAACCCGACGGCAAGTTCGCGGTAACCGAAGCCGGTCCGCTGCATCCCGAATTGAACAACGAACCCTCCATCGGCACGCCCTGGCTGTACGACTACGCCGGCGAGCCGTGGAAGACACAGGAAGTCGTGCGCCGCGTACTCGACACGATCTGGCTCAACGCACCCAACGGCATCCCCGGCAACGACGACCTCGGCGAGATGTCCTCGTGGTACGTGTTCGCCGCGCTCGGCATCTATCCCGCCGTGCCCGGCCGCGCCGAACTGGTGCTTGGCAGCCCCAGCTTCACTCGCGCCACGGTGCATCGTCCCGGCGGCGATGTGGTCATCGCGGCTCCCGCTGCGGGCGCAGGCAAGCCGTATATCACCGCGCTGAAAGTTGATGGCCATGCATCTCAGCACACATGGCTGCCAGAGTCGTTCGCGGCTCGCGGCGGCAAGTTGGATTTCGAACTCTCCGATACACCGGACAAGCGCTGGGGTAGCGCAAACGGGGATGCGCCGCCGTCGTTCGATGTAGGTCATTAAACATTGGCGGGTGATGGTTCGAACATAGATTGCGCCGCTGAATTTGTCCTGCCCTCGCAAAGCAAAAGGCCCCGCCAAGCGGGGCCTTTTTTATCTACCGCAAACCCATCAAGCGAACGGATCATCCAGCACAATCGTGTCTTCGCGGTCCGCGCCGGTGGCGACCAGGGCCAGGCGGCAGCCGGACAATTCCTCTACCGCGCGCAGGTAGGCGCGTGCCGCGGGCGGCAGCTTGTTCCAGTCGCGGATGCCGGCGGTGGATTCCGCCCAGCCGGGGAATTCGAGGTAGACCGGCTTGCACTCGTCCCAGCCGTCGGCGTCGAGCGGGGCGAGTTCGCGTCGCTTACCGCGGTATTCGTAGGCGATGCAGACCTTGATGGTCTCGAGGCCGTCGAGCACGTCGAGCTTGGTGATGGCCAGGCCGTTGATACCGTTGATCTGAGTGGCGCGCTTGAGCGCGACCAGGTCGATCCAGCCGCAGCGGCGCGGCCGGCCGGTGCTGGCACCGAATTCGTTGCCGACCTTGCGCAGGCGCTCGCCCATCTCGTCGTTGAGTTCGGTCGGGAACGGGCCGCTGCCGACGCGGGTGGCGTAGGCCTTGCAGATGCCGAGCACGTAGTCGATGTCGCCCGCGCCCACGCCGGTGCCGGCGAGCGCGCCGCCGATGGTGGTGTTGCTGGAGGTGACATAGGGATAGGTGCCGTGGTCGATGTCGAGCAGCGCGCCCTGTGCACCCTCGAACAGGATGTTGCCACCTTCGCGGCGTACGTCGTGCAGGATGGTGGCAACGTCGTCGACCATCGGCCGGATGTATTCGCCCCAGGCCAGCGCGTCATCGAGCACTTTCTGGTACTCGACCGGCTCGGCCTTCAGCCACTGGGTGAGGATGAAGTTGTGGTAGTCGACGGCGGTCTTCAGCAGCTGCGGCAGCTCGTGCGGATACATCAGGTCAGCCACGCGCACGCTGCGGCGGGCGACCTTGTCCTCGTAGGCAGGGCCGATGCCGCGGCCGGTGGTGCCGATGGCCTTGCCGCCAGCGGCGATCTCGCGCGCCTTATCGACAGCGATGTGGTACGGCATGATCAGCGGCGTCGCCGGGCTGATCTTCAGGCGCGAACGCACTTCGACGCCGTTGGCCTCAAGCTCCGCGATCTCTTCCATCAGCGCGGCCGGCGACAGCACCACGCCGTTGCCGATCAGGCACAGCGCGTCGTCGCGCAGGATACCCGAGGGGATCAGGTGCAGCACGGTCTTCTTGCCCTTGATCACCAGGGTGTGGCCGGCGTTGTGGCCGCCCTGGAAGCGCGCCACCGCACTGACACGCTCGGTCAGCAGGTCGACGATCTTGCCCTTGCCTTCGTCGCCCCATTGAGCACCAAGAATTACCACTGACTTGCCCATGACTTTCTCGCTCGTTTGGCCCGGCAACATCCGCCGCCGGAAAGGATGAATTGACCGTATGACGATCGTAATCGCCGGTAACGCCTGTACTGCTAGTGCTTCGGCGAACTTTCGTTGAAGTAGCGCAGGAATTCCGAATCGGGCTTGAGCACCAGCACACCGCGGCCATCGGCGAACGCCTTCTTGTAGGCGGCCATGCTGCCGTAGAACGCATAGAACTCGGGATCCTGCGAATACGCCTGCGCGTAGATCGCCGCGGCCTGCGCGTCGCCGTCGCCGCGTATCTTGGTGGCGTCGCGCTCGGCATCGGCCTTGAGCTGGCGGCCCTCGCGATCGGCGTCGGCACGAATCTTGGCGGCGGCCTCGTTGCCATCGGCGCGCAATTGATTGGCGATCTGCTGACGCTCTTCGTGCATGCGCTTGTACACCGCCTGGGTCACCTCGTCCGGCAGGCTGATGCGCTTGATGCCCATGTCGAGCACGCCGATGCCGAGCTGCTTGCGCGCGGCCGCGTCGACCTGCACGCGCACGCTGTCGGTGAGCGTATGCGAATCGGCGGCGATCAATGCAGGCAAGGCCAGCGCGCTGACGCGTGTGCGCAGGCTGTCCTTGATCAGCGGGGTCAGCCGCTGGTTGGCCTGCAGCATGTCGGCACGACTGGTGCGGTAGTACAGCGCGCGATCGGTCACGCGCCATTTCGCGTAGTACTCGACATTGACGCTCTTGCCGTCGGCGGTGACGTAACGCTCCGGCTGTGGATCGAGCGATAGCACACGATCGTCGAAGCGCAGCACCTGCTGAACCAGCGGCAGCTTGGCGTGGACGCCGGGGCCGTAGTCGTCACGCACGACGCGGCCGAACTGCAGCAACATCGCCTCCTGCCCCTCGTCCACGACGAAGACACAACTGAAACCGAGCAGCACGATGACCGCCGCGACGGCCGCGATGATGAGCCTCATGGCTGCTTCTCCTTGCCGTTCGCATCCGGCACGGGCGTGATCGCCTGCAGCGTGGCGGAGGTATCCGGCGACATGTCCTTCGTGGACGTCTGCGCATCCGCATGATCGAGCTGCAGGTTGATGACGTTGCGACCGCCGGAACCGTCCAGCACCTTGGGATTAGCGGCCAGCACCTGCTCCATCGTTTCCAGCCACAGGCGGCGACGGGTGACCTCGGGCGCGGCCTTGTATTCCTTGAGGATCAGGTTGAAGCGCTCGGTGTCGCCCTGCGCGCGCGCGATGCGATCGGTCTTGTAGGCTTCGGCATCAGCGGCGCTTTGCGCGGCATCGGCACGCGCCTGCGGCAGCACTTTGCTGGCATACGCCTTGGCCGCGGTTTGGCTGGCTTGCTGTTCTTCGCGCGCGTTATTGACGTCGTCGAAGGCGTCCTTCACTTCCTGCGGCGGCGCCACGTTCTGGAAACTGAGATCGGTGAGCAGCACGCCGCCGTCATACGCCGTCAGCGTGGTCTGCAGGGCTTGCCGCGCCTGCGCGGCATAGGTCGCGCCGCCGCCGGCCAACAGCTGATCCGTGGTGCTGGCACCGACCGCGGCGCGCACCGCGGCCTCGGCCGCCGCCTTGATGGTGTCGTCGGTATTGCTCAGCGCATAGAGATATTTGCGTGGGTCGGCCACCTGGTATTGCACGGTGAAATCGATCGAGACGATGTCCTGGTCATGCGTGAGCATGCGCACCGTGTCGGATACCGAGCGTACGCGGCTCGTCTCGACCTTGGTCACCGATTCGAACGGCGCCGGCAACCTGAAATGGAAGCCGGGTTCTAGCGTGCGCGCATATTGGCCGAAACGCAGCACCACGCCGGCCTGCGACGCGCCGACGATGGTGTAGCTGCCGAGCAGCAGCCAGGCCAGCAGCACGGCCAGCAGGATGGTGAACACCCCGCCCGGCCCACCGAGCAATTTCCCGAAGCGCCCGCGCAGCTGCTTCAGCACCGCCTCCAGGCTGTTCTTGCCGGTCGCTGGGCGATTGTTCTTGTTCCACGGGTCGCGCTGACCGTTGCCGGGCTCGTTCCAAGCCATGGTCAGCCTCCTGGCCGGCGCTGGCCGGAAATGCAATGGACGAATGGGGATTGCGTGTCGAACATCATGGTCGCGTGACGTGCCTAGGCAAAGGGGGCCAGCCACGGAACGGCGGCGGCACAAACGCCGTTGATTCTACCAGAGCCGCCCGAATACGTGCCTGCCAGTATCACCGGCTGGCGCTCAATGGACAGCTTCGTCCGGCACCGCGAGCAACTCGCGCAACAGAACGGCATCGGCATCGCGGCCGCCGCTGAGCGGAGCGATCACGCTGCGCGGGGCATCGATGCTGAGCTGCCAGCCGTGCTCGTCGACGGTTTCGGCGACGATCGCGCCGGCCGCCTTGAGGCGCGCATGCAGGCGGCCGGCCGACAACGGCAGCTGCAACGCGGACTGCACACGGTCGCCGCCGAGCAGTTCGCCCAGCGCCTGCCGCAACAATTCGACGCCCGCGCCACTGGCGGCGGACAGCCACACCTGCTGCGGGCGACCTTCCGCATCGCGCAGCAACTGCGGCTCCAGCCCGGCCAGATCGATCTTGTTGAGCACGCGCAACTGCGGCACGTCGCCGACGTCGATCTCCTCCAGCACGCCATCGACCACCTGCTGCAGTCGTTGGCGATCCTCGTCGGAGGCATCGCTGACATGCAGCAGTAGGTCGGCGTCGCGCGCTTCCGCCAACGTGCCGCGGAACGCTGCGACCAGGTCATGCGGCAGGTCGCGGATGAAGCCGACGGTATCGGCCAGTACGGCCGGGCCGCAGGCGAGATCCTCCAGCTTGCGCACGGTGGGATCGAGCGTGGCGAACAACTGGTCGGCGGCATACACCTCGCCGGTGGTCAGCGCATTGAACAAGGTGGACTTGCCCGCGTTGGTGTAGCCGACCAGGGCCACGCGCGGCACCGTGTTGCGCAGGCGCGAACGACGCTGCTGGCCGCGCTGGGTCTGCACTTTTTCCAGCCGCTTGGTGAGCATCTTCACGCGCTCGGCGAGCAGGCGGCGATCGAGTTCCAGCTGGGTTTCGCCGGGGCCGCGGTTGCCAATCGCGCCGCCGCGCTGTGTATCCAAGTGGGTCCAACCGCGCACCAGGCGCGTCGCGACATGCTTGAGTTGGGCCAGCTCCACTTCCAGCTTGCCTTCGTGCGAGCGGGCGCGCTGCGCGAAAATGTCCAGGATCAGGCCGGCGCGATCAACCACGCGCACATTCAGCAGCTTTTCGAGGTTGCGCTCCTGCACCGGAGTCAGCAGGTGGTCGACCAGCACCAGATCGGCCTCGAGCGCGGCGACCATCTCGCCCACCTCGCCAGCCTTACCGCTGCCAATGAAGTAACGCGGGTTGGGGTCTTCCACACGCGCGGCGATGCAGCCGAGCACTTCGGCGCCGGCGGACTTCGCCAGCTCGGTAAATTCCTCGGCGCGGCGCGCGGCGTCGCCTTCACCGCGAGAATGCGGTAGCACGAGAACGGCGCGTTCGCCCTTCTTTTGACGATCAAACATGAAGCCTAGTTACCTCTGGAAAGCGGCGAGCGCCATCAACACGATGGAGCTGGCCTGAAATGGATGGACTCGATGCGCCGACCCGCCTGGATGGTGCCGGCCCGGCATGCCCTACCCATTCCTTCCCGGGTCAGGCATCCACGTCGGAGTCCGCCTGCGCATCGACCGTGCCGTCCTGGCCGGTCCCGATCCGCACGTTGCGGCTGGGCACCACGGTGGAGATGGCGTGCTTGTAGACCATCTGGCTGACCTGGTTGCGCAACAACACCACGAACTGGTCGAACGACTCGACGGTGCCCTGGAGCTTGATGCCGTTCACCAGATAGATGGCGACCGGCACGCGTTCGCGGCGCAAGGCATTGAGAAACGGATCCTGCAAAGACTGCCCCTTGGACATTTGTAGTTTTCCCCCTTGCTACAGACAGGTCGGGAAAAAATCGCATCAAGGCGTCCCGACCAAATTATGAAGGGATGTTAACTGCTTCAATTGGCAGGGGGAAGGCCACCGTAGACGGCTTGCAAGGTTTTCGTGCACTGAGCCAGGAGATCGATCCACAATTAACGATTAGATGGGGGTTTGCAGAAACATCTGCAAGGCCTCAATGGCAAGCACCCGCGGCGACCTGTCGCCGGCGGCATCCGGATCGAACACGCGCGCACCCGGCTCGCCGCGCAACCAGGTGATCTGCCGCTTGGCCAGCTGTCGGGTAGCGAACACGCCGCGATCACGGAAGGTCGGCCGATCGGTCGATCCATCCAGATGCTCCCAGGCCTGGCGATAGCCGACGGCGCGGATCGCCGGCAGATCCGCATGCAGGTCGCCGCGCGCGCGCAGCGCACGCACCTCATCCAGCAACCCTGCCGCGATCATCGCGTCGAAGCGCTGCGCGATACGCGCATGCAGCGGCGCCCGCTCGGCAGGCAGCAAGGCAAGCTTGAGTACCCGCCATGGGAAGCGCACGGCCGCACCGTGCTGCTGTTCGGACAGTGTCCGGCCGGTGAGCTCGATCACTTCCAGCGCGCGTTGCAGGCGCTGGGCGTCGTTCGCACCGATGCGCTCGGCCGCCAACGGATCGAGTTCGCGCAGACGCGCGTGCAGCGCCGGCCAGCCCAGCTCGCCGGCCTCGGCGAAAATCCGCGCACGCAGCTCGGGCTGTGCTTCGGGCAAAGCGGACAGCCCCTGCTGCAGCGCGCGGAAATACAGGCCGGTGCCACCGACCAGCAGCGGCACACGGCCGTGTGTGCTGGCCGCGTTCATCGCGACCAGCGCATCGTCACGGAAATCCGCGGCCGAATACGGTTCGGCCGGGTCGCGAATATCGATCAGCGCATGTGGATAGCGCGCCAGCGTGGCCGCATCCGGCTTGGCCGTGCCGATGTCCAGGCCGCGATAGACCAGCGCCGAATCGACGCTAATCAGCTCCAGCGGGAACCGCTCGCTCAGTTCGCAGGCCAGCGCGGTCTTGCCCGAAGCGGTCGGGCCCATCAGGAAGATCGCGAGCGGGCGCTGGTCGGTAGGCATCGCGGCATTCTAACGGGGACGCGCAGTCAACCCGTGCCGACCGCACGGCGTTTGCATGGACTTGAACCGACCTGCATGAAGACTGCCACGATGTCGCCGACTCTTTCCCGTTCGATGCATACACTCACCACCATCGGTTTGCTCCTGGGCATGAGCGCGCTGCAGGCCGCCACTCCCGCCGCCGATTTCACCGGCATCTGGCGGCTGGACGACGCACAAAGCGACAACGCCGCCGCCATCGAGCAGCGTCTGCGCGCCGAGCGCACGGCGGAACAAGCGCCGGTGGTGCAACCGGCGTCCGCGAGTTCCACGGCGGGATCGGGTTCGGGCCAATCACAACATTCGCGTGGCGGGCATGGTGGCGGACGCGGCGGCATGGGCGGTGGCGGCATGGGCGGCGGACACGGCGGCCATGGTGGCGGCGACCACGGCAACAAATCGGCCAGCAGCGACGCGGGCACGGCGCCGAACGATCCGCCACCGCCGCTGCTCGACAAGGACTCCCTGCTCAACGTGCAGCAGGATGCGAAGAGCCTGCAGGTGTCGCTGGGCAATACCGATCGCCTCGATGCGCGCTTCGATGGCGTCGCGCGGCAGTCGCTCAACGGCAATGCCGTGGTGCAGACCCGGCTGACCCCGGAAGGCATGCAGATCTCGATGCAGTTCGATGGCGGCACGCGGCTGCAGCAGGACTGGACAAAGTCGGCGGACGGACATCATCTGTTGGTCACCGAGCGCTGGAGCATTTCGTCGGTGCAGCAGCCGATCGTGTTCAAACGCAGCTACGACCGGCTCGATCTCTGACTGCCGGCCTACCCGCGTCGGCGATGCGGCGGCGCGTCAAGGCACGCGAGCGGCGCCGCGTCCTATAATTGCGGATTGAGTTCTCCCCTCCCGCACGCTCTGGACGCCTCATGCCGCAGACAATGAAAGCCCTGGTCAAGCGCAACCCCGAACAGGGCATCTGGATGGAACAGGTGCCGCTGCCGGAAATCGGCCCCAACGAAGTGCTGATCAAGATGGAAAAGACCGCGATCTGCGGCACCGATCTGCACATCTATAAATGGGACGAATGGAGCCAGCGCACGATCAAGCCCGGCCTCACCATCGGCCATGAATTCGTCGGCCGCATCGTCGAGATGGGCCCGGGCGTCACCGGCTACCAGCTCGGCGACCGCGTTTCCGCCGAAGGCCACATCGTCTGCGGTCACTGCCGCAACTGCCGCGCCGGCCGCCAGCACCTGTGCCCAAACACCGTCGGCATCGGTGTGAATCGCAACGGTGCCTTCGCCGAGTACATGGCGATGCCGGCCTCGAACCTGTGGCCGATTCCGGACCAGATTCCCTCCGAGCTGGCCGCGTTCTTCGATCCCTACGGCAACGCCGCGCACTGCGCGCTGGAGTTCGACCTGATCGGCGAGGACGTGCTGATCACCGGCGCCGGCCCGATCGGCATCATCGCTGCGGGCATCGCCAAGCACGTCGGCGCGCGCAACGTGGTGGTCACCGACATCAACGACTACCGCCTCAAGCTCGCCGCCGACATGGGCGCGACGCGGGTGATCAACGTGGCCCGGCAATCGCTGAAGGATGCGGTGAAGGAGTTGCATATCGAGGGCTTCGACGTCGGCCTGGAGATGAGCGGCAACCCACGCGCGTTCGGCGACATGCTCGACACCATGTATCACGGCGGCAAGATCGCCATGCTCGGCATCATGCCGCGCGGCGCCGGCATCGACTGGGACAAGGTGATCTTCAAGGGCCTCACCCTGCAGGGCATCTACGGCCGTCGCATGTACGAGACCTGGTACAAGATGACCCAGATGGTGCTCACCGGCTTCCCGCTGCAGAAGGTGCTGACCCACCAGATCCACATTGACGATTTCCAGAGGGGTTTCGACCTGATGGATGCGGGTACCTGCGGCAAGGTGGTCTGTTCCTGGAACTGATGCAGGGCTGATCGACTGCGTATCGGATGCCCCGTCCAGCGGGGCATCGTCATTTTTATCGTTCCGAAATTGCTGCCCGTTTCCGAGACAGCACCCGTCGCGCTGAGTAGACTTGCCGCCAGCGGGTCCGAAGGCTGTATGTAGGATGGGGCGCAAGGCCGTACTGGTCCTGCGCGCGACGATTGACAGCTATGGGAGTGTCGACGCATGTCCGAACGGAAGCTGTTGCGCATTCCGCCGCCGTCCGCGTGGGGCGCTTCCACCGGCCGACTGTACCGCTCGCACCGGCTGCGCCGAACCCTGCTGATCATCGGCATCGTGCTGCTGGTATTCGCCCTGCTCGGCTTCTTCGCCGCACCGCCAATCATCCGCAGCCAGTTGCAGAGCCGCCTCAGCGAGCAGTTGCAGCGGCCGGTCACGCTGCAGGATGTCCATCTCAATCCGTTCTCGCTGCGGCTGGCGCTGGACGGGTTGCACATCGGCGGACGCACCACGGAAGGAAGTGATGCCCGCTTCGTCGACATCGACCATGTGGTGGTCAATGCCTCGTGGAGTTCGCTGTTCCGTCGCGCGCCGATCCTCGATCAGCTCGAACTCGACCATCCGCAGATCGCGATCGCGCGCGATGCGCCGCAGCACTTCAACTTCACCGACCTGATCGAACGCTTCACCGGCGCGCCGGCCGCGCCGAACAGCGAACCCAGCCGCTTCGCGCTCTCCAACATCAGCGTGCACAACGGCGACATCAGCTTCGACGACCGCGTACAGAATGCCCACCACCGGATCAGCCAACTGGAACTGGGCATACCGTTCATCGCCAACCTGCCCAGCGCCACCGACGTATTCGTGAAGCCACTGCTGGCGATGCAGGTGGACGGCAGCCTGCTGCGGCTGGATGGCGAGACCAAGCCGTTCGCCAGCACGCGCGAATCGGTGATGAGTTTCAAGCTGGATCACCTGGACCTGCCGCGTTACCTCGGCTACATGCCGGCGAAACTGCCGGTGCAGATTTCGCAGGGCCAGTTGTCCGGCCAGCTCGAACTGCATTTCATCGCCGACCCGACTACGCCACAGCTCAGCCTGAGTGGCAGGCTGGAGATGAATAAGCTGCTGCTGAAAAGCAACGATGCCTCGCCGCTGCTGAGCGTGGCACTGGCCGTAGTCGAGCTGACCGACGTGCAGCCGCTGCTCGCGCATTACCGATTGGGCACGCTGCGACTCGACCAGGCCGAACTGCATTACACCCGCGGCCCGGGCGGGCACAGCAATTTCGACGCGCTTACCGCCGGTGACGGCAAACCCGCGAACGGGCCGAAGACCGCGGTCAACATCGCCAGGATCGAGCTGCTCGCGCGCCTCGTCTACAGTGATACCAGCGGTAAGTCGCCCATCGTTCTCAGCCTGGAACACCTGCGCGGCAGCATCGCCGGACTCTCCACCGTCGCGGCGCCACCGGCGAAACTCGATCTCGCCACGCAATTGAATGGCGGCAGCCTGAAGACCGTGGGCGATCTCGATATCGCCGCCGGCCGTTATCGCGGCAAGCTGGACATGAGCGGCATCGAGATGGCGCCATTGCAAGCGCTCGGCGACCCCACCCTGCCGGCCGACTTCAGCGGCAAGCTCGCCGGATCGGGCCAACTGCAGGCGGACTGGAGCGGAGCATTCAATGCCCAGCTAAGCGCTACCCAGGCCACGCTCGGCGATGTTGCGCTGAAACTGCATCGCCACGAAGGCTCCGGCCTGCACTGGAAAACCTTGCAGCTCGGCATCGATCGCTTCGACCTGGCGCAGCGACAAGCGCAGTTCGGCACGGTGAGCCTGCAAGGGTTGGACGTCGACGCGCAGCGCTTGGCGAACGGCAATCTCGACCTGGCCGAGCTCGCCGGCCCGCCCGAAGCAGGCAGTCGACGTCCCGCCAAGGACGCCACGCCGCCCTGGCATTGGCGCATCGAGCATTTCGCCCTCGACGACGGCGCACTGGCGCTGACCGATCACAAGACACTGCCCGGCACCAAGACGGGCAAGCCGCAAACGCTGAAACTCGGCAAGCTCAGCATGAAGGCGGATGGCCTGTCCGACGATATGCACAAGGCGTTGAAACTCGACAGCAGCGGCACGCTCGGCAAGAACGGCAGCTTTCGCGTCAGCGGCACGCTGAAACCGGAACCGCTCGAAGCCCAGCTGCAGATCCAGACGATGCGGCTCGATCTCCCGCCGCTGCAAAGCTATATCAGCGTGCCGTTGAACGTGACGATGGGCAGCGCCGCGTTGAGCAGCGACGGCCAGCTGCGTTACCTCGAGCACGGCAACCAGCCGCGGGTGAACTACCGCGGCCGCGTCACCCTGGGCCGGGTGCGTGTGCAGGACAAACTCAGCGGCGACGACTTCCTGCGCTGGGACTCGCTCAGCGCGAGCGGCCTCAACCTGCAGCTCGGCGATGCCGCGCCCAAGGTGAGCATCGGCGGCTTGGCGCTGGATAATTTCTACGCGCGACTGATCGTCAACAGCACCGGCCGCACCAACCTGCAGGACGTGGTGGCGAATCCCGCCGCCGAGCCGGTTTCGGTCACCCGCACGGAAACCACGCCGACGCCGGCGAAGGCGGCGACCGTCGCCAACGCGACACCGGCGCCGGTCGCCGGGCCGGCGGCGCAGATCCGCATCGGCGGCATCACACTGGCGCGTGGCCAGCTCAACTACACCGACAACTTCATCAAGCCGAACTACACAGCCAACATCACCCAGCTCACCGGCAAGGTCGGCGGCTTCGGCACGGCCGGCGGCCCCCCGGCCGACCTCAGCCTGCAAGGTTCGCTTGACGACAACTCGCCGGTGGATATCGAAGGCAGCATCAACCCGCTGGCGCCGGTGGCCTTCCTCGACATCACCGGCAAGGCGGACGGTGTCGAGCTCACTCATATGAGCACGTATTCCAGCAAGTACACCGGCTACCCGATCATCAAGGGCCAGCTCAACGCCAACGTCCATTACAACCTGGACAACGGCAAGCTCAACGCGGACAACCATATCTTCATCGACCAGCTCACCTTCGGCGACCGCATCGAAGGCACCGGCATCAGCCATCTACCAGTGAAGTTGGCGGTGGCGCTGCTGAAGGATTCGCAGGGACGTATCGATGTCGACCTGCCGGTATCCGGCTCGCTCGACGACCCGAAGTTCAGCGTCGGCGGACTGGTCTGGCACGCCCTGGCGAACCTGATCGGCAAGGCCGTCACCGCGCCGTTCCGCCTGCTCGGTTCGGCCTTCGGCGGCGGCGGTGGCAACCAGGATCTCGGCTACGTCGAATTCGCGCCGGGCAGCAGCGAACTCAGCGCCGACGCGCAAAAACGCCTCGGGTTGATCGTGAAGGCACTGACCGATCGCCCCTCGCTGAATCTGGATATCACTGGCCGCGCGGATCCCACGAAGGACGAGAGTGGCCTACGCACGGTCACGGTCGAGCAACTGGTGCGTGCCGAACAACGTGATGACGAAGGCGACTCGAAGGACGACGATAAGGCCGCAGCCGCGGGTTCCGCCCCTGCGGCGAATGCACCGCTCAGTCCCGACGACTACAACAAGTATCTCGAACGCGCCTACAAGCATGCCAAGTTCAAGAAGCCACGCAATGTACTCGGCCTGCACAAGTCCCAGCCGCCGGAGGACATGAAGAGCATGCTCGAGGCGAACGTGTCGGTGGATCAAGACGCGATGCGCCACCTGGCCGAACGGCGTGCCGATGCCGTGCGCGCTTGGCTGCGCGGCAAGGTCGATGACAAGCGCGTGTTCGTGGTGGCACCGAAACTCGACGCCAAGGGCATCGACGACAAGGGCCTGAGCACGCGCGCGGATTTCGGCCTGCATTGAGGCACGCGCGGAACCTGCGAGAGGCGCGGCAGTTTTCCGATCCGCGCCGAAGCCTCACAATGGGCGTCCCTCGCAGCGGATTATCCCCATGAACTACCCAGGCCAGGAACGCTACCAGAGCGAACTGCAATCGATCCGCGAACAGGGCCTGTTCAAGGCCGAGCGGGTGATCGCCTCGCCGCAGTCGGCCGAGATAACCCTGGCCGACGGCCGCCGCGTGCTGAACTTCTGCGCCAACAATTACCTCGGCCTGGCCGATCATCCCGAAGTGATCCAGGCCGCGAAGGACGCGCTGGACAGCCACGGCTTCGGCATGGCCTCGGTGCGCTTCATCTGCGGCACGCAGGACCTGCACAAGCAACTGGAAGCCAAGATCGCCGAGTTTTTCGGCACCGAAGACACCATCCTCTACGCCGCCTGCTTCGACGCCAACGGCGGCCTGTTCGAGCCGCTGCTGGGCGAAGAGGACGCGATCATTTCCGATGCGCTGAACCATGCCTCGATCATCGACGGCATCCGCCTGTGCAAGGCCAAGCGCTTCCGCTACGCCAACTGCGACATGGCCGACCTGGAAAAGCAGCTGCAGGCCGCCGATGCGGCGGGCGCACGCACCAAGCTGATCACCAGCGACGGCTCGTTCTCGATGGACGGCTTCATCGCGCCGCTGGACCAGATCACTGCCCTGGCGAAGAAGTACAACGCGCTGGTGCACATCGACGAATGCCACTGCACCGGCTTCCTCGGCGACAGCGGCCGCGGCTCGGCCGAGGTGCACGGCGTGCTGGACCAGATCGACATCTTCACCGGTACGCTCGGCAAGGCGCTGGGCGGCGCGCTGGGCGGCTTCACCAGCGGTCGCGCCGAAGTGATCGAAATGCTGCGCCAGCGCTCACGTCCCTACCTGTTCTCCAACTCGCTGCCACCACACGTGGTCGCCGCCGGCATCAAGGTGTTCGACATGCTGACCTCGGCCGGCGACCTGCGCGAGCAGCTGAAGGAGAACACCCGCTACTTCCGCGAACGGATGACCCAGGCCGGCTTCGACATCAAGCCCGGCGTGCATCCGATCGTGCCGGTGATGATCTACGACGCGCCAAAGGCGCAGGCGATGGCCGCCGCCCTGCTCGACGAAGGCATCTATGTCACCGGCTTCTTCTTCCCGGTGGTGCCGCAGGGCCAGGCACGTATCCGCACGCAGATGAGCGCGGCGCATACGCGCGAGCATCTGGACCACGCGATCGATGCGTTCACCCGGGTGGGACGCAACCTGGGCATACTCGCCTAGGACCGTCGCGAACGCCAAGCCGATCTCGTCGGCATGGCGTTCGTCTAAATCGCGACCCGGAGCGCCGCGACCTCGGCGGCATCCAGGTGCCGCCATTGCCCCTTGCCCAGTTCGCCCAGCGCGACCGGGCCGATCGCCACGCGGACCAGCCGCAACACCTCGAAGCCGAGCGCGGCCAGCAGGCGACGGATGTGCCGGTTGCGGCCTTCATCCAGCACCACCTCCAGCCAGGCGTTCTTCTCGCCGATGCGCAGCAGGCTCACGCAACGTGCGGTCAACCGCTCGTCGCCCTCGGTCACGCCGGTCAGCATCGCGGCCAGCACGGCGGCATCCGGCAGGCCGGCCACTTGCACGTGATAGGTCTTGTCGCGATGCGTCGCCGGCTCGGTGATGCCGGCTGCCCAGACCGTATCGTTGCTCAGTAGCAGCAAACCCTCGCTGGCCTTGTCGAGACGTCCGACCGGACCCAGCCACGGCAGCCCGGCGGCGGCCAGCGCGGCGTAGACCGTATCCCGGCCACGCTCGTCGGCCGCACTGACCACCAGCCCACGCGGCTTGTTGAAGGCCACATAGACCCGGGCCGCAGCGGCGACCGCTTGGCCATCGACGGTGATCTGCTGGCGCCCCGCCACCACGGGATGCTCCGGATCGCGCACCGTGCGGCCGTCGACCGCCACGCGGCCGGCACGCACCCATTGCTCCGCCTGGCTGCGCGAACACGCGCCGAGCTTGGAAAGCACGCGTGCCACGCCATGCCGTGGTGCCGCCGAAACCGGCGGGCGCTTGACTGAACGGGGCGGCGGATTCGTCGGCATGGACGTCAAGCGTAGCCAGCACGCGCCGCCGACGGCAAGGACGGCGGCCTCACGCTCGGTACGTATTGATCCGGATGAGCGCAGCGATGCATCCGGATGCGCCGCCGGCTCGTAATCACCCATGCAACCTACTGCACTCATTTACTGGACGATCGATGCACGCGCCCACGAACGGCCCCGTCGCCAATGTCGCCAATCCACCCAGCCAGCCCGAACATCGGCTGCGCCGACTGGCGGTCGCCTTCGTGCGCTGGTTCGACACCAGCGCGAACGACGATAGTGTCCTCGCGAGCGACGACCGCATCGACTGGACTCGGGTGCTGCCCTTCATCGGCCTGCACCTGGCATGCCTGGGCGTGATCTGGGTCGGCTTCTCCTGGTTCGCCTTCTGGACGGCGCTGGCGTTGTATGGCCTGCGCATGTTCGCGGTGACCGCGTTCTACCATCGCTACTTCTCGCATCGCGCCTTCAAGGCGCCGCGCAGCGTGCAGTTCGTGTTCGCGGTGATCGGCGCCAGCGCGGTGCAGCGCGGTCCGCTGTGGTGGGCCGCGCATCATCGCAATCACCATCGCCATGCGGATACGCCAGCCGATGTGCATTCGCCGGTGCAGCACGGCTTCTTCCACAGCCACATGGGCTGGTTCCTCAGCCGCAGCGGCTTCCGCACCGACTGGAAGGCGATTCCCGACCTCGTGCGTTTCCCGGAACTGCGCCTGCTCGATCGCTTTGATCTGCTCGCGCCGATCGCGCTGGCGACGGGACTGTATTTTCTCGGCGCCTGGCTGAAGACGGCACACCCGCAGCTCGGCACCAGCGGCCCGCAATTGCTGGTGTGGGGCTTCTTCATTTCGACGGTGGTGCTGTTCCATGTCACGGTGACAATCAACTCGCTGGCGCACCGCTTCGGCAGCCGCCGCTTCGAAACGCGCGACAACAGTCGCAACAATGCCTTGCTGGCCTTGCTCACCTTCGGCGAGGGCTGGCACAACAACCATCACTTCTTTCCGGGCTCGGCGCGCCAGGGCTTCCGCTGGTGGGAAGTCGACCTGACCTTCTACCTGCTGCGCATGCTGTCGTTATTGGGTGTGGTGCGGGAGCTGAAGCAGGTTCCCGTCGGCCTGAAGCGCGCGAAGCACTGAGGGGCCACGGATGCGGATCGCGGTGATCGGCGCAGGCATCTCCGGCATGGCGACGGCATGGCTGCTGTCGCGCCAGCACGAGGTCACGCTGTACGAGGCAAACGACTATATCGGCGGCCACACGCACACCCACGCGTTGACCGCCGCGGACGGACACACACAGGCGGTGGATAGCGGCTTCATCGTATTCAACCCGCGCCACTATCCACTGCTCAGCCGGATGTTTGATGAGCTGGAGGTGGCATCGCAACCGACCACGATGAGTTTCGCCGTGCAGAATGAGGCCAGTGGACTCGAATACGGCGCCGGTTCGCTGGACGCGCTGTTCTGCCAGCGCCGCAACTTGCTGTCGCTGCGCTTCCTCGGCATGGTGCGCGACCTCGTGCGCTTCTATCGCGAAGCGCCCGAACTACTGGAGGAATCAGGCAACGGCCCCACGCTCGGGGAATACCTGGTCGCACACGGCTACGGCGCGATGTTCCGCGACAACCACCTGGTGCCGATGGCATCGGCCCTGTGGTCGTCGCCGAGCGAGCAGATCCTGCAGTTTCCGGCGAAATACCTGGTCGCCTTCATGGCCAACCACCAGATGCTGCAGCTCGAAGGCCGGCCGGAATGGCGCGTGGTACGCGGCGGTTCGCAGCGTTATGTGGATGCCTTGCGCGCGCGCTGGCATGTCCAGGAGCAGCTGGCCTGCCCCGCGCATTCGGTGCGTCGAAGCGCGGATGGCGCGGGCGTCGAAGTCGACAGTCCACTCGGCCTCCGGCATTACGACCAGGCGGTGTTGGCCTGTCACAGCGATCAGGCACTGGCGCTGCTGGCCGCACCGAGCGACGCGGAACAGGAGGTGCTCAGCGCAATCCGCTATCGCCTCAACGACACCGTGCTGCATACCGATATCGGCTTGCTACCGAAACATCGCAAGGCCTGGTCGGCCTGGAACGTGCTGATACCGCGCGCGGCCGGCGATGCCTGCACGGTGACATACTACATGAACCTGCTGCAGTCACTGTCGTCGAGCGAAACCTACTGCGTCTCGCTGAACTGCAGTGAGCGGATCGATCCGGCAAAGATCCTGCGGCGCATGCGCTATGCGCATCCAGAATATAGCCATGCCTCGGTAGCGGCGCAGCGGCGCAAGGGTGAGATCCAGGGCGTGGACCGGCTGTGGTATGCCGGCGCCTACTGGGGCTGGGGCTTTCATGAGGATGGCATGGGTAGCGCGGTGGCCGTGGCGAATGCGCTGGGCGTGGCCTGGCCATGAACGCCGTCTATCGCCAGCCATCCGAAACCGCACCGGCCGTGGTCGCCCGGACGCCATCGGCGTCGCTTGCGGCAGTACCGGCCAGTGCGATCTACGAGGGCTGGGTGCGCCATCGTCGCTATGCACCACATGCGCACGCGTTCCGCTATCGCATAGCGATGTTGTATCTGGACCTCGGTGAGCTGCCGCAGCTGTTCGATCGCCGCTGGCTGTGGTCGAGCAACAAGCGCAACTTCGCCGAATTCCGACGCAGCGATTTCATGGGCCCGACTGAGCTGCCGCTCGATGAAGCCGTGCGGCGCCGCGTCGCCGAACACACCGGGCAGCGCCCACGCGGACCGATCCGCATGCTCACCCACTTGCGCTACGCCGGACACAGCTTCAATCCGGTGAGCTTCTATTACTGCTACGCCGCCGACAGCCAGACGCTGGAAGCGATCGTGGCCGAGATCACCAACACGCCATGGAAGGAACGTTTCGCCTATGTGCTGCCGCTGCGCGATGCCGAACGACACGGCAGCGCGCTCGCCTGGCAGTTCGACAAACGCTTCCACGTCTCGCCGTTCATGCCGATGCAGCGCGAATACGCCTGGCGCTTCACCGCACCAGGCGACGAGTTGCGCGTGCACATGAACGTCATGGCCGGCAACACGCGCAACTTCGACGCCACTCTGGTGCTGCAGCGGCGCGCCTTCACCGGCGCGAACCTGGCGCGCGTGCTGTGGCGTTTTCCGTTGATGACCCTGCAGGTGGTCGTCGCGATCCATTGGCAAGCTTTGCGGTTGTGGCTCAAGCGCAACCCCATTTACGACCATCCCTCACCACGAGAGCAATAGCATGGACATGGAACTGGCTGATCCCCGCAGCGCGCCGGCCGACAATGCGCCCGGCGCGCTCGAACGCATGCTGCGCCAGCGCCTGCTGGACCAGATGGCGCAGCTCAAGGGCTGCCGCATCGTGCTGCGGGATGCGCTCGGGCGCATCGAGCTGGGCATCGCCGATAGCAAGGACACGCTGCACGTGCAGTTGCAGGTGACCGATCCGCGCTTCTACCGGCTGGTCGCCGCTAACGGCAGCCTGGGCGCTGGCGAGGCGTATATCGACGACATGTGGCGCTGCGACGACCTGGTCGCGCTGATCCGCGTCATGGTGCGCAACCGCGATCTGCTCGATCGCATGGATGGCGGCCTCGCGCGGCTGGGCGGGCTGCTGCTGAAGGCGTGGCATGCGTTCCGTCGCAACACGCGCAACGGTAGCCGGCGCAACATCGCGGCGCATTACGACCTCGGCAATACCTTGTTCGGGCTGTTCCTATCGGACGACCTGATGTACTCCTCGGCGATCTACGCCCGCGAGGACGAATCGCTGGAGATCGCCTCGCGCCGCAAGCTCGACCGCATCTGCCAGAAGCTACAGCTGGGGCCGGACGACCACGTATTGGAAATCGGCAGCGGCTGGGGCGGCTTCGCCATCCACGCCGCCGCGCACTACGGCTGCCGCGTCACCACCACCACGATCTCGCGCGAGCAGCATGACCTCGCCCGCCAACGCGTCGAACAGGCTGGCCTCGGCCATCTCGTGGAAGTGCTGTTGCAGGATTACCGCGACCTGCAGGGCCGCTACGACAAGCTGGTCTCGATCGAGATGATCGAGGCGATCGGCGCGGCCTACATGCCCACTTATTTCGCCGCGATCACGCGCCTATTGAAACCCGAGGGCATGGCGCTGATCCAGGCGATCACCATCGAGGACCATCGCTACGCGCAGGCATTGAAGTCGGTCGACTACATCAAACGCTACATCTTCCCTGGCAGCTTCATTCCGGCGGTCAGCCCGATGCTCGATGCGATGCGCGATGCGAGCGACCTGCGGCTGTTCCATCTCGAAGACATCGGGCCGAGCTATGCCTTGACCCTGAAGGCATGGCGCGAACGCTTCCTAGCGAAACACTCAGAATTACTCGCCGCCGGCTACGACGAGCGCTTCGTCCGCATGTGGGAGTTTTACCTGGCCTATTGCGAGGGTGGCTTCCGCGAACGGTCGATCGGCGACGTGCAAATGCTGCTGACGCGACCAGACTGCAGGCGCGGGGCTTACCTCCCCGATCTGATCCAGGCGGAGCTGGCCGAAGCATGAAGGTCTGGCTGAACATCATCGGCTACGAGCTGGTCTGGCTGGCTGCAGCGTGGGGAGCCGTGCATGACTTGCCCTGGCTGGGGGTGCTGGCGATGGTTCCGTTCGTGCTGTGGTATCTGAGCCGACCGGACGGACGAGCGGATCGACCGGTGTTCGTCGTCGTGCTGATTGGCGGTAGTTGCCTCGATTCGATCTATGCCGCCAGCGGTTTGATCCGCTATGCCTCGCCGGTGCCGTCCGCGCATGCGGCGCCCATCTGGATCGCCGCGATCTGGGGCGCATTCGCCCTCACGCTGCGCCACAGCTTTCGCTTCCTGCATGGTCGGCCCTGGCTTGCAGCATTGATGGGTGCGATAGGCGCACCGCTGGCCTATCTCGGCGCCGGCCGGTTCGGATATGCGGTGCAGTTCACGCGCGGGGAACCTGCAGCGCTGGTTGCGCTGGCGCTTGGCTGGGCCATTGCGCTGCCGGCCATGCTGGCATTCGCCGCAGCCATGGAACGCTCGCGACCGTCGGACATTCGCAGGAGCGCAGCCCATGTCGACTGAGTGGCTATGGCAGATCTTCAACGTGTGGCTGGTCACCGCCATCGCGATGATGCTGGGCTGGCTGGTGCAATACCGCACGCGCAATGCCGGCATCGTCGATGCGATCTGGTCGGCCAGCATGGGCGCCAGCGCGATCTACTACGCGCTGGTCGGCCACGGCGCGCGCTTGCCACGCGAACTGCTCGCTCTGCTGGCAGGGCTTTGGGCGGCACGACTTTGTCTGTTTCTGATCGTGCGCATTCGTGGCGAACAGGAAGACGGGCGCTACCACTATCTGCGCCAACACTGGCAAGACAGTCAGCCGAAATTCTTCCTGTTCTTCCAGGCGCAGGCGTTGTTCACCACGATCTTCTCGCTGCCGTTTCTCGCCGTGGCAAACAGCGACGGCGAACATTCGTGGCTGCTGGTTGCCGGCACAGCTGTGTGGGTGGTCAGCATCGGCGGCGAAGCGCTAGCCGATCGGCAACTGGCGCGTTTCCGCAAAGACCCGGCGGGCCATGGCAAGACTTGCCGCAGCGGGCTGTGGCGTTATTCGCGACATCCGAATTACTTCTTCGAATGGACGCATTGGTTCGCCTACCTGTTGCTGGCGATCGGTTCGCCGCTGTGGTGGCTCGCCCTGCTTGGCCCGGTGCTGATGCTCGGCTCGCTCTACTGGGTCACCGGCATTCCCTTCACCGAAGCCCAAGCCTTGCGCACGCGCGGCGAAGACTATCGCGCCTATCAGCGGACGACGAGTACGTTCATTCCCTGGCCTCCGAAACGGAGCAATACGCCATGACTCAAAGCATCTCCCTGGCTCCTGCTGCCACCAACGAACACGTGGCCGAGCACGGCCTGACCCGACTGGCCGAACGCGGCTGGATTCCCGACCACTTGCTTCGACGCGGCATCCGGCGCTTGTGCGCGCAGCGCCTGCGCGAAGAATCGGCCGGCGGCACGGAGGCCACCTGGCAACGCTTCCGCGACCTGCTCGAACAACTGCGGCAAAGTCCGCTGGCGATCCATACCGACGCCGCCAACGCGCAGCACTACGAATTGCCGCCACGCTTCTTCGAGCTCTGCCTCGGCAAACGGCTGAAATATTCCAGTTGCTACTACCCGACCGGTACGGAAACGCTGGAGCAGGCCGAAGAAGCCATGCTGGCGCTCTACGGCGAACGCGCCGAACTGCGCGATGGGCAGGACATTCTCGAACTGGGTTGCGGCTGGGGCTCGCTGACGCTGTGGATGGCCGCGCGCTTCCCAGCCGCGCGCATCGTCGCGGTCTCCAACTCCACGCCGCAACGCCAGCATATCGAGGCTCGCTGCCGCGACCTGGGGCTAAGCAACGTGACCGTGCTCACCCGCGACGTGAACCAGCTGAAACTGCCGGCGGCGTCTTTCGACCGCGTGGTTTCGATTGAGATGTTCGAGCATGTGCGCAACTATCAGGTACTGCTGCAGCGGATCGCCGACTGGCTGCGCATCGACGGCAAGCTGTTCGTGCACATCTTCTGCCACCGCGAACTGATGTATCCGTTCGAAACCGAACGCAACGACGACTGGATGGGGCGGCACTTTTTCACCGGCGGACTGATGCCGGCGGCGGACACCTTCCTGCACTTCCAGCAACATATGCGGGTCGAACAGCAGTGGCGGCTGGCCGGCACGCATTACGAGAAAACCGCCAATGCCTGGCTGGCGAACCAGGACAGACACGAGAACGAAGTGCTCGAGGTGCTGACCGTCGCCTATGGCGGACAATCGGCGCGGCTTTGGCAGCAACGCTGGCGGATATTCTGGATGGCCTGTGCCGAGTTATTTGGTTATGCCGATGGCAATGAGTGGCTGGTTGGGCACTACCGCTTTATTAGGCACGCTTGATGGAATTCGATAAATGCGAATAGCGACACAAAATAAATGTGCGTTAATTCACATTTTGCCCACTTATGTATTAAACGTCATTTAATGTAATTCAAATAAAGAAAAACCCGGCCGAAGCCGGGTTTTTCATGTCGCTTGCAGTGCAGTGATGGATTACTGCTGAACCTGCAGCTCCGTA
>Ga0302314_10003591_pt1 | contig 28565 bp, 17 predicted proteins | sample III_Palsa_N2_3_FD_200533 | JGI IMG/M metagenome (GOLD analysis project Ga0302314, IMG submission 200533) | Peat permafrost microbial communities from Stordalen Mire near Abisko, Sweden - III_Palsa_N2_3 | ecosystem: Environmental > Terrestrial > Soil > Palsa > Peat permafrost | place: Sweden...
TAATATTTCAAATGTAAGTTCGAATTTCTTTCCAAAGCGTCATCTCCACGCCCGAGAGTGCCGTATCCCGCTGCCGGGTCGGGCGTGTGGCATCGCCCTGGCCGACGATCATCGGGCGCCGGTATCGTTGCGCGGGTTCAGGGCGACTGCGGCCGTGACTGCGTGAAAGGACCGGGTCGGTGGCGAGGCGTGCGCGGGCAGCACTGACGTCGTTGGGGCCTGACGAAGCCGCGCAGGTGCTGACCGAGCTGCTGAGGAAGCGTCCGGAGCTGGCGGCGGAAGCGGAGAAGCTGGCCGCGGCGGTGATCGTTCCGCCGCCGCGGGATCAGATCGCGGCGTCTACTCAACCGCTCTCGCGAGCTTGTTGCATTTGATGCAATACCGCTCACTTTTAGCTGCAGCCGCTGGTGGAGCCGCAGCCTTCGCAGACGTAGCAGCTTCCGGCGGGACGCATCTTGGTGCCGCAGGTCAGGCAGAGCGGCGCGTCGGCGATGCGGCCCTGCTGCGACTCGATCAGCTCCGTCGAGCTGCGCGGCTGCGCAGGGCGGTCAGCACCAGGGATCCGTTCGGCTCCGGTCTGTCCGGCCTGAGGAGGGACGTGCTCTACCGGCACGGACTGAGCCATCTCCACCGGATCCGGCTCTTCCGCCAGCGCCGCGGGCTCCTCCCCGGCGAGCATCGCCGAGCGCTCGGCGGCCGACAGCACGCTCAGCTCGGCGCGCTGCTCGTACGGCAGGTGATCGAGGGCCAGGCGGCGGAAGATGTAGTCCATCACCGAGCTGGCGATCCGGATGTCCGGGTCGTCGGTGACGCCAGCGGGCTCGAACCGCATGTTGGTGAACTTGGCGACGTAGGACTCCAGCGGGATGCCGTACTGCAGGCCCACGGAGATCGCGACCGAGAAGGCGTCCATCACGCCCGCCAGCGTGGAGCCCTGCTTGCCGAGCTTGAGGAAGATCTCGCCGACGCCGTCGTCCGGGTACTGGGACGCCGTCATGTAGCCTTCCGCGCCGGCCACCGAGAACCTGGTCACGGTCGCGGACCGCCGCTTGGGCAGCCGCTTGCGCACCGGGCGGACCTCGTGCGGGGCGGCGGGCTGCGGCACCTCGGCCGGCCTCCGCTTGGACACCGACAGCGGCTGGCCCACCTTGCAGTTGTCGCGGTAGATGGCCAGCGCCTTCAGGCCGAGTTTCCAGCCCTCGAAGTAGATCTTCTCTATGTCCTCTATCGTAGCGGTCTCTGGTAGATTCACAGTCTTGCTAATGGCGCCACTCAGGGCGGGCTGGACGGCGGCCATCATCCGGACGTGGCCCATCGGGCTGATCGCGCGCTCGCCCATCGCGCAGTCGAAGACGTCGTAGTGCTCACCGCGAAGGCCGGGGGCGTCGACGACGTGCCCGTGCTCGGCGATGTACTCGATGATCGCCTCGGCCTGCTCTGGCTGGTAGCCGAGGTTCTTCAGGGCACGGGGCACCGTCTGGTTGACGATCTGCATGGAGCCGCCGCCGACCAGCTTCTTGAACTTGACCAGCGCCAGGTCCGGTTCGACACCTGTCGTGTCACAATCCATCATGAGGCCGATGGTGTTATGGCTCACCATTCCGTTCGCGACGTATGTCACGTTGTCAGGGACGGACAGATCGTAGGTCGGCTGAATCCCGCCGTCGTCATTGCTCACGACCCGCTCGAACAAGAATCCCAGATCCTTCTTTGCCGACACGGTCGGCTCCACGAAGACCATCAGCTTTGACTTGCGCTCGCTGATGAATCCGACGATTTCGTCGAAGTTCCGGGCGTGATCGACGTTGCGGAGCCTGACCTGGTATATCGGCCCGCCCCAGCCGCTTACTGTCTCGCGCGTGGTGGTGGCCAGGCCGAGGGAGAGCAGGGCAGTGCGGACTTCCCCGGCGAATGGCTGATCGGCCGTGGACAGGCTGGGAACGCCCTCTGAGACCGTTCCGTCCGCCTCGAACAGCCCGCGCAGGAACGCGCTGTAGACGACGGGGTCATTCGTCTCGAGGATCGCGGAGGGGATCCTTGGCACCCAGCCCTTGCCGGCGTGGTCGGCCTCGGGCAGATCCTTCGCGAATCCGGCGGCCTGCCACCAGCGCGCGAGGCGCACCGACTGCAGCGTCACCTCCTGGTAACCCTCCTGGGGCGTGATCACGGGTGACACGCCGAACAGCTCTTTCGCCAGCACGCCGAGCCGGTCGGCGACGTCCATGTCGGTGTTCGCCACGCAGAGCCGGATGCCCTTGGCGTGCAGGCTGCCGTCACCCATGAAGTAGCCGACGAGCTCGGCCAGTTCGGCGGTGACCGTGTCGGGCACGTGCGCCTGGCGGTCCGCCGTGTAGTACGCCTGATCGAGCACCGGCAGCGGCACCCGGCGGGTTTCGCCGATCAGCGTGCCCAGCTGCAGCGGCAGCAGGTCACGGGGAGAGACATCAGCGAGGCGCTTCCACTCCCACGCGCCGGTCAGCTCGTCGACGACCTTGACCCGGTGGGCCAGCGTGCCCTGGATCTGGTACCCGCCCTCGGTGCGGATCCGGCGGGTGGGCTCCTCGCCGTTGACGAAGAACTTAGTCGCCGGGCGCGGTCCCTCGTCGGTCGACACGGTCAGATCCAGATCCTGCCAGCGGTCTCCGTAGACGTCGCCGAGCTCGGCGAGACGGGTCAGCCCGCGGTCCGTCGTGATCAGCGCGTCGCCGGTCAGGCATCCGGTTGGCGCGAGCAGGCTGGCTTGGGCGTTTCTGTAGCCGTTTGTCTCGCCTAGCGCCAGGCAGTCCTGCCAGGCGTGGTTGGCCGCGGCGAGGATCGCGTCGTCCATGCCGCCCAGCGGCCGGATCTTGGCACTGGCCTCGGCGTGCATGGACATCACCCGCTTGTGCGCGGTCGCGTTGCGGGGGTAGCCGTCGTACGGGCCCACGACCTTGGCCAGCTCGGCGGAGCGCCGGTAGGCGGTGCCGGTCATCAGCGAGGTGATGGCGCCGGCGATGGCCCTGCCGTCGTCGGAGTCGTAGGCGTGCCCGGTCGCCATCAGCAGCGCGCCGAGGTTGGCGTAACCGATCCCGAGCTGCCGGTAGGCCCGGGTAATGGCCGTTATCTTCTCCGTCGGAAAATCGGCGAAGCAGATAGATATGTCCATCGCGGTGATGACGAGCTCGGTGATCTGCTGGAACCGCTCGACGTCGAACGTGTCGTCATTCTTAAGAAATTTGAGCAAGTTAATACTCGCCAAATTGCATGACGAATTATCCAAATGGACGTACTCGGAACACGGATTACTTGCGGTAATTCGGCCGGATTCCGGGCAGGTGTGCCAGTCGTTGATCGTCCCGTCGTACTGGATGCCCGGATCGGCGCATTCCCAGGCCGCCTTGGCCATCTTTCGGAACAGCTCCCTGGCATCGACGGTCGCCACGGTCTCGCCGGTCTGGCGGGCGGCCAGGTCGAAGGACCTGCCGTCCTGCACGGCGCGCATGAACTCGTCGTTGACCCGCACCGAGTTGTTGGCGTTCTGGTACTGGACGCTGACGATGTCCTTGCCGCCCAGGTCCATGTCGAAGCCGCCGTCGCGCAGGACGCGGATCTTGTCCTCCTCGCGCGCCTTCGTCTCGATGAACTCCTCGACGTCGGGATGGTCCACGTCGAGCACGACCATCTTCGCGGCGCGCCGGGTGGCCCCGCCGGACTTGATCGTTCCCGCTGAGGCGTCGGCGCCGCGCATGAACGAGACCGGCCCGCTGGCTGTCCCCCCCGAGGACAGCAGTTCCTTGCTGGAGCGCAACTTGGACAGGTTGACGCCGGCGCCGGATCCGCCCTTGAAGATCAGGCCCTCTTCCCGGTACCACTCCAGGATCGAGTCCATCGTGTCGTCGACAGCCAGGATGAAGCAGTTGTGCACCCGCACGTTCCCGGCCAGGTACTCGCCGCTCTCGGTCTGGATGTCGTAGACCTCCATGTCGCCGAGCCGCTCGATCTTGCTGACCTCGACCAGGCGGCGGTCCGACCCGCCCACGTCGGGGTCCACGTGCAGCAGGAAGTCACCGGGGCGGAGGAAGCCGGCGACGGCGAACTCGCCGACGACGAGGTCTTTCGCCCGCCAGAGGAGATGGTCCGGGGTGACGTCCAGGGCGTAGCCCGCGCTGGTGTGCAGCCGCAGCACCTCCTTGACGCCGTTGGCCTTGGTCGCCACGATCCGGGTCACGCCGTGCGCGTCGTGCACCTTGGTCCCGACCGCGTCGGCGTCGACGAGCTTGCCGATCGGCACCAGTCCGGCCGGGGTGCTGACCAGCGCGTCGTAGGGCTGGCACGCGGAGACCTGCTGCGGCGAGGAGGTCCCGACGTTGAACCAGACCGGGGAGTTGAAGCTGAAGACCTGGTGGATGAGCGCATAGGTGAGTTCGTGCTCGAAGACCTCGGCGTCCTTGCCGGAGGCGAAGTAGCCGTGCTCACGGCCGGCCGCCACGTAGGCGCCCACCACGCGGTCGACGAGTTGCTTCAGGCTGTGCTCGCGCTCCGGCCTGCCCACCGCACCGCGGAAGTACTTGGTGGTCACGATGTTGGCGGCGTTGACCGACCAGAAGTCGGGGAACTCCACGCCGCGCTGCTCGAAGTTGACCGACCCGTCCCGCCAGTTGGTCATGACCACGTCGCGGTGCTCCCAGGTGACCTCGTCATAGGGGTGGACGCCCGCCCGGGTGTGGATGCGGCGCATCGTCAGTCCCTTGCGGGCGCCCTTGCCGCCGTCGCGCGCTGACCCGCTCGCCGTCTCGGTCATGTCCGTCCCCTCCGTGGATCCAGCTGGATCCGTCGCGGGCCTCGCCAGGCCCTGTCCCGTCTGCCTACTGTCCCGTCTGCCTACTGTCCCGTCTGCCCTACTGTGCCGCCCGGCTTCACCGGGCAGGTGTGCGCTGCTCCTGCTGGGCCGGGCCGCGCGCTGGCCCGGCCGCATCAGCCGGGCGCTCGGCGTCCTGGTACTCACCGCGCCAGTCGCCGTCGTGCCCCGACCGCAGGGTGGCGATCTCCGCCTCGAAGTCAGCGAGCGACTCGAAGCCCCGGTAGACCGAGGCGAAGCGCAGGTAAGCGACCTCGTCAAGCTCGCGGAGCGGCCCGAGAATCGCGAGGCCGACCTCGTGAGAGGGCACTTCAGCGCAGCCACGGACCCTGATCGTGTCTTCCACCCGCTGGGCCAGGATCGCGAGCTGGTCTTCGCTCACCGGCCGGCCCTGGCACGCTCTGCGCACTCCGCTGGTGATCTTGTCGCGGGTGAAGGGCTCGGTCACCCCGCTGCGCTTGCCCACCATCAGGATCACGGTCTCCTGGGTGGTGAACCGGCGACCGCACGCCGGGCAGGAGCGGCGGCGTCGGATCGCGGCGCCGTCGTCGGCCGTCCGGCTGTCGATGACCCTGCTATCCGGGTTCCTGCAGTACGGGCAGTACACGCGAGCACACCTCCCCCGGCGCGGCGAAACTATCCTGCGAACACGACCCCGCGACCACAACCTGTGGCCGTGAACGCTGTGGCCGAGAACACAACTTGTGGAAAAACCACACCGATGTAACTACTAGATATTGTGGTCTCGCTCGGCGCAAGACGCAAGTGCACTCGCCCGTTTCACGGGAAATCGCAGGTAGACGCGACCCGCCAGCCTGCGCCGGCGTGTCGCAGATTCGATGCGGCCGCCGGCGTGTCGCAGGCTCAGCGCAGCCGGCCTGCCGCCGGGCGGGCCGGTCAGCCCTTCGGCACCCACAACGACTCCCCCGGCTGGATCACCGGGCCGCTCAGCGCGTTGACCTCGATGATCTGCTGGACGACGAGCCGCGGATCGGCCGCGGGCTCGGCCTGGCTGGCAAGAGACCACAGGGTCTCGCCCGGCCGGACGACCACCCGGGACATGCCCCGATAGACGGCTCCCGGCCGCAGGCCATGACTGGCTGCCTGCGCGCCTCCGGCCACGCTCAGCCAGAACAGCGTGACCACCGCGGTGCCCACCACGAGGGCAACGGCCGCGAGCACGACCCGGCCGCGCCGGGTCAGCCGCACCCGACCGGCCCGGCCGGCGGCCGGTCCCACCCGGCCGGCCCTGCCGGGCGCCGGTCCCACCCGGCCGGCCCGTAGGGCGGCGGATCCCACCCGGTCGGCTGCCACCGGTGCGAGCCGGTCAGCCGCCACCGGTGCGAGCACTGCCAGCCTGGGCCGCGACACGGTCGTCTCGACGGTGACGAGATCCGTCTCACTGCGCTCCGCAGTGCCCAGCATGCTCATCGGGAACCTCCCTTGATACGAACGGCAGTTCGATCGTACCTCTGTTCTATCGGAATCTCGTTCGATCGAACGAAGATACGGTACAGTCTTACCGCACGGGTCCGACACTTTCGGAATCCGTCGAACAGATGTTTGAGATCCAGGGCGGCAAGCGCTAGCGTCAGCCCTAACCGCAATCTCCGAGCCGGAGGCCCGATGATGAGCAGCAGCAACGAGGACGGGACTGCGCGGCAGGCCTCGACTGCGGACGGCAGCGAGGCAGCCCCCAGCGCGAGGCCCAAAGGCAGGCCAGGCAGGAAGCCGAAGGGCACCGTTCCCGCGATCGTGACCGAACTGCCGGAGCGACCCGATCCCGGCCACGTACTCACCTGGCGGCAGCGCAAGGTGCTCCAGGTGATCCGCGAGTCGGTGCAGCGCCGCGGATACCCGCCGTCCATGCGCGAGATCGGCGAGGCGGTGGGGCTGACCAGCACGTCCAGCGTCTCGTACCAGCTTTCAACGCTGCAGAGCAAGGGATACCTGCGCCGCGACGCCGGCCGCCCGCGCACGGTGGAGGTCCGCCTGCCCGGGCACCCGGCCGTCCGCCCTGAGCCGGGGATGGACGACGAGACGCCGATGAACATCGCCTCGCAGGAGGCGGCCTACGTGCCGCTCGTCGGCCGGATCGCGGCCGGCGGCCCGATCCTGGCCGAGGAGTCGATCGAGGACATCTTCCCGCTGCCCAGGCAGATCGTCGGCGAGGGAACGCTGTTCCTGCTCAAGGTCGTCGGCGACTCGATGATTCATGCCGCCATCGCGGACGGCGACTGGGTGGTCATCCGCCAGCAGCCGGTGGCGGAGAACGGCGACATCGTCGCGGCGATGATCGACGGCGAGGCCACGGTCAAGACGTTCAAGCGCTCCGACGGCCACGTCTGGCTGATGCCGCACAACCCGTTGTACGCGCCGATCCCCGGAGACGACGCGGCGATTCTCGGCCGCGTGGTGGCCGTGCTCCGGCGCGTCTGAGCGGCCGGCCGGCCGCCGCCCGCGCCTGCTGGCGTCCGGTGATCGTCATGCGGGGACGACGTTCACCAGCCCAGGCGGCCGCACGATCACGGTCCGGACACCGCGGCCGGCCAGCGAGCGGTCCACCCCTGGCGCGGCCAGCGCCAGCGCCCGCAGTTCGTCCTCGCCGATCCCGGGCGGGACCTGCAGCCGGTCGCGCACCTTGCCGTTCACCTGCACGACGCAGGTGACCATGTCCTGGACCAGCAGCGCCGGGTCGGCGGCCGGCCAGCCCGCCAGCGCCACCGACGGCTCCCGGCCGAGCAGTTCCCAGCACTCCTCCGCGGTGTAAGGAGCGAACAGCGACAGCAGCACCGTGAGCGTCTCCACCGCCTCGCGCACCGCCGGGTCGGCCGCGCCGGGCGCGGAGTCGACGGCCCGGCGCGCGGCGCTCGACAGCTCCATCAGCCGTGCCACCGCCACGTTCAGCCTGGCGGCCTCCACCAGCCTGGTGACCTCGTCGATGGTTCGGTGAGTGACCTTCCGCAGCTCGACATCACCAGTTTCGGCGGCCTGACCAGCCGGCGTCGCACCTGCCTCGGCGGCAAGCCGCGAAACCCGCCCGAGAAATTTAACGGATGCCTCGGGGTTCATGTCAGCCCAGTCGATGTCGTCCTCCGGCGGGCTCGCGAAGACCATTGTCAGCCTGACCGCGTCCACGCCGTAAGCCGCCAGCTGCTCACCGAGATCGACCCCGTTGCCGAGCGACTTCGACATCGACTTGCCCAGGTTGATCACCTGGCCCTGGTTCATCAGCCGGGTAAACGGCTCGGTGAATTCGACCATTCGCATGTCGTGCAGGACCTTGACGAAGAACCGGCTGTACAGCAGGTGCAGGATCGCGTGCTCGACGCCGCCCACGTACAGGTCGACCGGACACCACCGGCGCACCGCCTCGGGGTCGAACGGCCCGCCGGAGTATCGCGGCGAGCAGTACCGCAGGAAGTACCACGAGGAATCGACGAACGTGTCCATCGTGTCGGTGTCGCGCTTGGCCGGCCCGCCGCACTTGGGGCACTGCGTGTTCACCCAGTCGGTGGCGGCGGCCAGCGGCGACACTCCCTTCGGCGCCAGGTCCTGACCGCGCAGGTCCGGCAGGACGACCGGCAGCTGCTCGTCGGGGACGGGCACCTCGCCGCACCCGTCGCAGTACACGATGGGAATCGGCGCGCCCCAGAACCGCTGCCGGGAGACCAGCCAGTCGCGCAGCCGGTAGCTGACCGCGGCGCGGCCAAGCTCGCGGTCCGCCAGGATCGCGGTGATCCGGTCGATAGCCTCGTGCTTGGCCAGCCCGTCCAGCGGGCCGGAATTGATGAGGCTGCCCTCCCCCGGTGTCGCCAGCCCGGTCTCGGCGGGGTCCGGCAGGCCGGTGTCCACGACGACGCGCACCGGCAGCCCGAACTTCCTGGCGAAGTCCAGGTCCCGCTGGTCGTGCGCGGGTACTCCCATGATCGCGCCGGTACCGTAGTCGGGCAGCACGTAGTCCGCCGCCCACACGCCGATGCGCTCGCCGCTGCCTGGGTTGATCGCGTAGCGGCCCAGGAAGACGCCGGTCTTCTCCCGGTCGGTGGCCTGCCGCTCGATGTCGGTCAGCTTGCGCACCTCGTTGAGGTAACCGGCCAGCTCGGCGCGACGATCCGCTGCGCACAGCTCTGTGGCCAGCGGGGAGTCCGCGGCCACCACGAAGAACGTGGCACCGTAGAGCGTGTCGGGCCGGGTGGTGAACACCGTCACCGGCTCGTCCCGGCCCTCGATCGCGAACCTGACCTCGGCGCCCTCGCTGCGCCCGATCCAGTTGCGCTGCATCAGCAGGACTCGGTCGGGCCAGCGGCCCTCTAGCGGGGCCATGTCCGCCAGCAGCCGGTCGGCATACTCGGTGATCTTGAAATACCACTGGGTCAGCACCCGCCGGACGACCTCGGACCCGCAGCGCTCGCACTTGCCGGCGATCACCTGCTCGTTGGCGAGCACGGTCTGGTCGACGGGGCACCAGTTGACGTAGCCGTCCTTGCGGTAGGCCAGGCCGCGCGCGTGCAGGCGCAGGAACAGCCACTGGGTCCACCGGTAGTACTCCGGATCGCAGGTATGCAGCCGGCGGGACCAGTCGAAGGACAGCGCGTACTGGCGGAACGATGCCGCCTGAGTCTTGATGTTGGCGTAGGTCCAGTCCGCCGGGTGCGAGTTGCCCCTGATCGCCGCGTTCTCCGCGGGCAGGCCGAACGCGTCCCAGCCGATCGGGTGCAGCACGTTGTGCCCGCGCTGGAAGTAGTAGCGTGCCATCGCGTCGGCTACCGCGTACGCCTCGGCGTGGCCCATGTGCAGGTCGCCGGACGGATAGGGGAACATGTCGAGCACATAGCTGCGCGGCCGGTCGTCGGCGGGGTCGTCGCTGGCGCGGAACAGGTCCATCGACTCCCAGCGAGCCTGCCACTTCTGCTGGATCGCGCGCGGGTCGTAGTGCTGTGCCCGCTCCGCGCTGTCGGCGGCTGTCATGGATTCCTCGCGATGTGATCGGTCCGGTTCGCCCCGTCTTCCCGCAGGCCGGGAAGCCCGCCGCCTGGCACGAGCTCCCAGAGCCCTGCCCGCAAGCAGGCAGGCGCGCTGGCGGCGGCCTGCCGGGCCCATCGTAGACGTCTACGACTTCGGTGTGGCCGCCGCCTGGCTGGAGGGGGCGCTCGTCCCCACCGCGTCGATCGCCTTCACGGTGAAGTAGTACTTGGTGCCGTTCTTCAGCCCGGTGACCGTGTAACTTCTGGTCGCCGCCGACAGCGGCTTGGCGTTCACCGGCGTGGCCGACTCGTGGCCCGACGACGTGCCCTTATAGACGTCGTAGCCGGTGATGGCGGTGCCGAAGTCGTCCCAGGCCGGCGCGCTCCACTTCAAGCCCGCCGACTTGTCGCCGGCGGTCGCCGCCAGAGATGCTGGCGCGTCCGGGACGGTCGCGGGCGTGGCGGAAGCATGGTTCGAGGCGGCGCCGACGGCGACGGCGCTGTCCGCCCGCACGACGAAGTAGTACTTCGTGCCGTCGGTCAGTCCCGTTACGGTGTAGCTCGTCGTCTTCGGCGAGAGCGGCTTGCTGTTGACGAGACCGGCCGGCTGCCCCCCCGAAACCGTTCCCGCGTAGACGTTGTAGCCGGTGATGGCCGCGCCGCCGGTCGAGGCCGGCGCCTTCCAGGTCAGGGCCGCGGACTCCTTCCCGGCGTGAGCGGTGAGGTTCGCCGGCCCGCCCGGGGCCGTGGCCGGAGTCGTGGACACTTCCTTGGATTTGGCGCCGAGCCCGGCCGGGTTGAGCGCCCGCACGACGAAGTAGTACTTCGTGCCGTTCTGCAGCCCGCTCACGTGGTACCCGGTGGCGGTGGCCAGCAGCCGCGAGGGGTTGACCGGCTTGGACGACTCCTTCCCCGGCGCCGTCCCCTCGTACACGTTGTACCCGGTGGGGCTGCTGGCACTGCTCGCGGCGCGGACGCCGTCGTGGCGGCTGGCCCCGGCCGGCGCGCCGAACCCGATGGTGGCGGCCCCGTTCCCGACGTTTGCGACCGCCGCCGTCGCCGCCGCAGGCAGCGGTATGGCGACCGCCTGGCTCAGCGCCGGCGACGAGGAGCCTGCGGATGAGCTGTCGCCGCTGTAGTTGGCCACGATCGAGTGGGACGAGACGTCGGAGTAGGTCTGGGCGCAGGTCGCCTGCCCCGCCGCCAGCGCTTCGGCCTGGCAGCCCGTGATCGGGAAGTCGCCGTCGGTGAACGAGACCGTGCCGCTGCCGTCGCCACCGGTGACCGCCGCCGTGTACGTCACCGCCTGGCCGGTCGTCGACGGGTTCGCCGACGACGTCAGCGACGTCGACGTCCCCGTCAGCGTGCCGACAGACTGATTGAGGACCGGCGAGTCGGAGGCGGCGAACTGCAGCGTGTGGGCGTAGCCCGTGTAGGTGGCCGTGATCGAATCTGCGCCGTCGGCCGGGGTCTCCGAGCAGGTGGCCTGGTCGCTGTCGGTCAGCATCAGCGACTGGCAGCCGGATATCATCGCGCCGTTATCGAAGAACGACACGGTGCCGTAGGCCGAGAAATCCGGCCCTCCGTCGACCGTTGCCGTGTAGGTGACCTGCTGGCCGGACGGCGACGGGTTCTGCGACGACGTCAGTGACGTCGTCGTCGGGCCCAGCACCGACTCGACCACGTCGTTTGACTCCTCGCCGGTGAAATTCGGGTCGCCGCTGTAGTCCGCGAAGAAATCGCTTTCGACCCGCGGGTTGGAGAACGAGGTGACGCAGGTCGCCTGCCCGGCGGCGTTCAGCGGCACCGCCGTGCAGCCTGCGGTGCTGTCCTCTTCCGCGAAGAAATCCATCGTGCCGCCGCTGTCGGTGGGCGTGACCGTCGCAGTGAACGTCACCTGCTGCCCGGCCGTCACCGATTGAGCCGACGTCACCATGGAGACCGACGACCGGACTATCGCGTTGACCACCTGGCTGAGCGCCGGCGAGGCCGAACCCAGCGTGGCGGTGTCGCCGCTGTAAGTGGCGACGATCGAATGGGTGCCGCCCAGGTCGTAGGACTGGGCGCAGGTTGCCTGCCCGGCGCTCAGCGGCTCGGACTGGCAGCCGGAGATGGCGGCGCCGCCGTCGGTGAAGGAGACCGTGCCGCCGCCGTCGGTGTTGGCGACGGTCGCGGTGTAGGTCACCTGCTGGTTGCCGGTGGACGGGTTGGCCGACGACGCCAGCGACGTCAGCGATTGCGTCGGGGCGAGCGAGGTGACGACGAGGTTTGGGCTCCAGCTGAGGAACGCCGAGCCGAAGGACGCGTTGGTGAACTGCGGGCGGACGGAGAGGGCGACCGTGCCCTGGGCCGGGTTGTCGAAGGTGAACGACGGGCTCGCGCTGACCGCGCTGAGCGTCGGCGTGCCGGCCGCCTGCACGCCGGCCAGCGAGACGTTGTTGAAGAACCAGCCCGGCTCCGAGCAGGCAAACTCCCCGCCGGTGTAGGTGAGCGAGAAGCGAAGTTTGATCTGCTGGCCGGCGAACTGGCTCAGGGAGACAGTCTCCGGGGTGAAGGCCGTGTCCGACTCCGACGGCAGCGGGCTCTGGGACCAGACGGAGTTCCAGGTCGCCCCGCCGTCGGTCGAGACGTCGACGCTCGCTGTCTGGTCCGAGGTGGCGCCAAAGCCCATGCTGGAGAACAGGTTGCCGAAGCTGAGCTGACCGCCGGCGCCCGGGAAGAGGGTCTGGTTCAGGGTGAGGGTCTGCTGGGCCGGCGCCCCCGCGCAGTTCGGGCCGCCGGCGCTCGCCAGGTTGAACGCCGTCGCCCCGGTCGGTTCCGCGTTCGAGATCGGGTCGAAGCCAGGTGAGACGTCCGGAGTCCAGTTCGTCACGCCGTTCGTTCCCGGGTCGTCGATGAGGTTCTCCGGGCTCAGCGGCGCCGTCTGCCACTGGTAGCCGGTCACCTGCGGGTCGGCCAGCGGCGTGACGCTGTAGGACGGGTCGGTTCCTACCGTCGGCGAGGCGTTCCCTGCCGGGGGCTGGCTGAGCGTGTGCGCCGGGTCGGAGACCGCCGGGTCGAAGATGATGACGTTGTAGGTGAAGTTTTGGGGAGCGCCGCCGTTCACCACCACGTTGCTGACGGTCACGGCGTAGGTGTCGTCCTCGGCCGGCTTCGGCCAGTTCGATCCGACCGGAACGGTGGACAGGCTCCAGGAGATGGCCGGGTCGCCATACTGGCCGCAGCTGGGGTTGGTCGCCAGCAGAGCCGGGGTCGTCGGGTCGAAGCAGTTGATCTGGGTGGTGACGGGATTGCCGTTGAGCTTCACCGACACGGTCGCCCCGCTGAAGTTGGCGTTCGCCAGGCTGAACGACCAGACCGGGTAGACGACCGGGTAGGGGACGTACCCCGGCGGCGGCCAGGCGACGAAGCCGTTGACCGGTGGCGGGGCCGTCGTCGACGGGGTGGTGAGGACGAGCTGGGCGAGGGTCCCCTGGAAGCCGGGCGTGGCGGGGACCGCCCCCGCGCCCATGGTCGTGATCGCCGGGTTCAGCATGTTGCGCCGGTGCCCGAGCGCGCCCTCGTCTTGCATCAGGTCGTCGATCCCGGGGCCGCCGGTCGCGCCGGCCGCGGTGCTGCCGGTTTCGAACAGGTTCGAGTGCGACGAGCCGTCGAATGCCTGCTGGGTCCAGCAGTTCGTCCCGGCCTGGGCCGGGGTGTGCTGGAGGAAGTTGTTGGCGCTCTCCATCAGCGCCGCCGCCTGGGCCTCGGCGTTGTTGGGGTCGGCGGAGGTGCCGGCGTCGGTGCCGTTGAAGGTGACGTCGCTGTCGCCCGCCATCGTGCGGTAGTAGTTGATCCGGCGGAGGACCGACTGGAGGTACGCCGGGGAGACGGTGCCCGGGTCGCAGGAGGCGATGTTCCCCGTCCAGCCCTCGGGAACGCCGTTCGAGGCCGTGTACACCTGGTTGTAGAACTGCCGGACGTCCTCGCGGTCGAGGGGGTTGATGCTGAAACCCTGGATCGGGGGCTAATCCGGCGACGCCTTCGCATGCACATGCCCAGCCGGCCCGGCCGCTGCCGCCGCTGCGCCCGCGGCACCAGCCACGCTCATGCACGTGCCCGTCAGCATGACGAGCGCGGCGGTCGTCCGTACCCCCCGACCCCGAAGGCTCCTCGCCAGCGCGTGTCGATAAGGGCGGCCCAGCGTCATCGTTTTCCTCCGCAACTTTTGTCCGTCCTGGTCTGCGGCCCTATTTTGGGGGCTTAGAACCGCTATGAACCTACACTGAGGCCGCCTGGCTCCGCGTGCATCGAGAGGTTTCCCTATTTTTGCGGACTCTCTGCGCCTGGGCGAACTCGTCGCGACGCTGGCGCTGGCGCAACACAACGCGTCCGGGCAGCCACTGGAGTCGCAGCTGCGGTCGTGCCTGCTGGCCATATGGCTGTGCGACGAGGCAGGCTTCGACACGGAGCTGCGGCTCTACGTCTCACCCAAGACCGCCGACCACCACATCCAGCACGCCTACAGCAAGATCGGGGTATCGACCCGAGCCGCCGCCGCCCGGTGGGCGATGCAACATGCCCTCGTCGGCTGAGCCACCTGACCACAGACCCACATGGGGGCATGGATTTCCGCCGCCGAGCTTACGGTGTCACCACTTAAGGTGTCCTCGTGACCACGCTTCCCACCTGGGCTGTGTACCTGCTCAGCTTTGGCTCACCGGTGCTCACGTTCGTCGGCGTCCTGATCGCGCAGAGCATCACTCGTCGGGGTGATACGGAGCTGGAGACTCGGTCGAGGCGTGAGGAGGTCATGCGCAACCTTCGCTGGGCAGCCGAGCTGGCAGTGTCTGATGACGGGAATCATGCCAGGCTGGGTCTGGCCCAGATCAAGGCGCTGGCGGAGTCGGACATGCTCGACGCCAGCCAACAGCTCTTCATCGATGCTGCTCTGACCGCTGTGGTCAAGGTGCCAGCCGAGCGGATCGAGCAGCTCGGCGGCAACGTGCAGGTCATCGCGACGTCCAGTCCTACAGCTAGCGCAGAAGTTGACGTACCATCAGAATCAGGATCTGAGGGGGAGGGAGGCGGCAGCTGATGGCGCAGGAGATATACGTGACGAGTGCCCAGGCTGACGCTGCCAAGATGATCGTCGAGCGTAACTCGGCCAAGGGCGCGGCTACCCCGGCCTCCATCCGTAAGATCGCCGACGTTCAGGTATCACCAGCCGCGCCAGTGAAGCCCCAGGGCACTGCTCCAAGCTTGAAGGGTACGACCAGGAGAGGCGCGACGCGGGGACGCCTGAGAAACATGATCGAGCGCGCCCGCAAAGCCAAGTAGCTCATAACGCGCCCGGTGCAGGCGTGCCGCCAGCGGGCCTACCGCGCCCGGCAGCTGACCACCCGCCCGCGGCGTCACGCCCTGGCCAGGGCGCGGCTGAGCCAGTTTTACAGGCTCAGGTGGACGCGAAGTGCCTGGTCGAGTTCGGCGATGAGCGCTGCGGGTAGCTGGCCCGCGCGTGCGCCGATGCGTTCGACGGCGACGGACCGGACCTGCTCGGCTTGTGCTTTGGAGTCGCGCGGCAGCCCGGTCAGGCGGGCTGGCAGGAGAACCTGGAAGGGGTAGACGCGAGCGGTGTTGGAGGTCACCGGCACGACCGTGACGACGCCGCGGCCCAGGCGGGTGGCGGCGTCGTTGGCGGCGTCGTTGCTGACGACGACGGCCGGGCGGGTCTTTGCTGCCTCCGGTCCGCGGGCTGGGTCCAGGCTGACGGTGACGATCTCGCCGCGGCGCACTCAGGTTCCCCGGCCGTCCGCGGTGACGGCTTCCCATGCCCCGGCGTGGCCGGACGCGGTCCAGGATTCCCAGGCGTCTTCGTAGGCGGTGGTGAGTTGCGCGGCACGCAGCAGGCTGACAGCCTTCTGCAGGGCGGCGGACCGGGACTTTATGCCCTGGGCGTGAGCATAGGAGTCGAGGAACTCGACGTCGTCTTCCGGCAGGCTGACACTAACTTTCATACATGAGATCCTACCTTGGGTAGGACGAGGGTAGCAAGAACGAGCGAGCCCGACCACGCACTGGAATTTTGAATCGACGCGCGGCACCGGCGATGGCGCGCCGCGACTATCGTGACTGGTTGCCTGGTTCAGGCAGTACTGAGTTCTCGGACGCAAAATGACCCATGTGACGGGCTTCGCGGGGCTCCATCCCGGCCGGCCACGCCACGTTCCGCGATGCCGGGAGGGCGCCGATGAGTGAGCCGGCCAGATTCGACACGATCGAGACGGACAGGCTGCTGATGCGGCGCTGGCTCGCCTCAGACCGCGAGCCGTTCGCCGCTCTCAATGCGGACCCCGAGACGATGCTGTTCTTTCCCAAGACGCTGGACCGGGCTGCCAGTGACGCGTTTGCCGACCGCATCGAAGCGCGGTTCGACCAGTTGGGATATGGGCTGTGGGCGCTGGAGGTCTCCGCGACCGGCGAGTTCATCGGCTTCACCGGGCTCAACCCGATGCCCGACGACGTGCCAGGCGCCGGCGGCGTTGAGGTCGGCTGGCGGCTTGCCAGGCACGCCTGGCATCACGGCTACGCGACGGAGGCGGCCAGGGCTGCGCTCGGGGTGGCCTTCGACGGTGTCGGCCTGAACGAGATCTGGTCCATGACCGCCGTGCTCAACGAGCCATCCCAGGCCGTCATGCGCCGCCTGGGACTGACCGAGGTCGCCAGGTTCGATCATCCCAGGGTGCCCGACGGCCATCCAATGCAGCCGCACGTGACTTACCACCTGGCGCGGCCGCAGGCGTCATGACGCAGGCGTCATGACCGCAGGCGCGCCCCGGCCGTGTCTCCAGCCGTCATCAGGGTCTGGCGGATCAGCCGGCGGAGACGGGCGCCGCGCTGATCGCGCCGAGCGCCTCGGCGATCGAGCTGGGCGAGCAGCCCTTTACCGACACGCCGACGTGCGGCCCTGACCGGAGTTGCGAGACCGCTGCCAACCCCCTTGCCGACAGCGTTCCATCCAGTCCGGCGTGGCCAACGGCGAAGATGCTGGTACCGGCCTGCAGCTGGCCCAGGCTGGCGTGGGGCACGACCACGAGCGTGTCGCTGGAGGTGGTCACCCGAACCCGGGTTCCGCCGGAGGTCAGGAGGGTGAAGCCAGCGGTGCTCGCGCCCGATACCGTCCCCCGGACAGGGACGAAGCCCGGCGGGTTCACCGCGCTGAACGGCTGCCCGACGGTGACGATGGCGGCGTTGATCGTCGCGTCGGACCTGGAGCCGCGCACCATGACTGATGCGCCGTCGGTGATGTCGCCCAGCAGCGCTCCGGACATGGACACAAATGTGGTCATCGTCGTGGTCACGGTCACCGGCCGCCCGCTGGCCGTCTTGATGACCAGGCCGCTGCCGTTCACCTGCTCGAGCGTGCCGTCGGCCTGATCGAGCTGGGTGCACCCGGTGACCGCGGTGAGGGCCGCCTCGGTGCCGGGACCGGATAGGTGCACGTGCACGTACCCGGTCACAGCACCTATCCCGACGAGGAGGACGAGCGCGGCGGCCGCGCTACCGGCCACCAGCATGGCACGCCGCCAGGGACCCGCCATCTCGCGCTGTCCGGTGCGCCGCGGCCGGGCAGGCTGGGCTGCCGCCGGCCCGACGGCCGCCTGCGGCCCGGCGGCCGCCAGGCCGCGGACCCCGTCGGCCACGAGGTTCCACCGGTTCGCCTCAAGCTGGCAGTGCCTGCAGCTGGCGAGGTGCTCCCGGGCCCGGTCGCCTAGCGGCTGGCCGGCGGCCCCGGCGATCAGGTCCTCAAGGTCCAGATGGGGGGAGCGGGTATCTGCGTTCATCGGTCCTGTCCCTTCTCGTTAAGAATCCGGCTCAGTGCGGTGCGCGCCGCAGCCAGCCGACTCTTCACCGTCCCGACCGGGATCTCCAGCACGCCCGCGACCTCGCGGAGGCTGAGCCCGGAGCCGAAGGCGAGGCCCAGCACCTCCCGGTGGGGCAGCGCAAGCTCCCGGATCGCACCCTTCACCTCGGCCAGCTCAGCCCGGTCCAGGGCGGTGACCTCCGGCCCTGGACCCGAACCCGGCTGATCGGCCAGGAAGGCGTCATCCACCACCCGCAGCCGGCGGCCTCGCAGCCGGTCCCGGGTCTGCCGCCGGGCGATGGCGATCACCCAGGACCGCACCGACGACTCACCCCGGAACGAGCCCGCCCCGCGCCAGACAGCGAGCATCGCGTCCTGCACGATCTCCTCAGCCAGCACCCGCTCACCGACCACCAGCAGAACCTGCGCGAGCACCACCCGGCCGTGCTCACGGTAGAACGCGGCCATCGCGTCCTCGTCGCCCTGACCGATCCTGCCCAGCAACGCGGCTTCGTCGCAGGCACCGTCGCGACTGACGGTGAAGATCGGTGCGCCGGCGTCCCCGCGCGGACCGCTCATCTGTTACCTCCCGGGAAGCTTCCCTTTGGAGAGTAAGTAGCAACGGGCGACCACGCGGTTCGGCTCACCGCCCAGGTTTCTCGCTAGCCGGGCCCGGATATCGTGGTAGCCGAGCTTGCCGGCCCGGCCACCACGGCGCGCAGGCCTTTGTTGTCATCCGATGCGCGCATCCGGATGCCTCCTGTGACCTGCCCGGCGCCGACAGACCAGCCCAGCGCGCAGGTCAGCGGACTCCGCGTGGCCGGAACTGAATGCTGATCCGCGGTCCCGTCGGCCGCGTGGTCTTCGGTATCGCGTGCTGCCAGGTGCGCTGGCAGCTGCCGCCCATTACGAGGAGATCGCCATGGCCGAGGTCATGGCGGAGCGCCGGGCCGCCATGGCGCGGGCGTAGCAGCAGGGTGCGGGGGGTGCCAATCGAGACGATCGCGACCATGGTGTCCGCGACCCCGCCGCGCCCGATGGTGTCGCCGTGCCACGCGACGCTGTCCCGGCCGTCTCGGTACAGGCACAGGCCGGCCGTCCGGAAGGGCTCGCCGAGTTCCGCTGCGTAGTGCGCATTCAGCGCCCGCCTGAAACTGCTGAGCGCGGGGTCGGGAAGGGCCGCGTCTTCCCCGTAGAAGCTGAGCAGCCGGGGAACGTCAACCACCCGGTCGTACATCTGCCGTCTCTCGGCGCGCCACGGCACCACCTCGATCAGCCGGCCCAGCAGCGCGTCGGCGCCGGTGATCCAGCCCCGTCGCACATCGATCCAGGCCCCGCGGGCCAGTACCGTCCGCCGGACCGACGACCCCAGAGTGCCAGGGACGACATCGTCGGAGAGGTCGAGCAGTGAACCCTGGAACGCGATCGCCATGAGCTCAAGTATAGTCATCTTTCAAACACATGTTCGATCACCGTCTGCCTTTGGCCACTGCGGCGAGGGCCAGCAGCACGAAGCACGCCTCCGGCCGCTCAGCGCAGGCGAGGACAGGGCGGGCGAGAACGGGGCGGGCGAGAACGGGGCGGGCGAGAACGGGGCGGGCGAGAACGGGGCGGGTGAGAATGGGTACGTGCTCGGCGCGGTGATCCGGTACCTGACGTGCCCCTACTGCGGTGACGTGATGGGCGGTGACGACTGTTCGCTTCGCTGCGGGGCCGGGCACACGTTCGACATCGCGCGGCAGGGCTATGTGAGCCTGCTTCCGGCCGGGGCCAAGGGCGGCGGGGGCGACACGGCGGCGATGGTGCAAGCCCGCGCTGGCTTCCTGGCGGCCGGTCACTTCGCCAGCCTGGCGGCCGACCTGGCCCAGGCGGCCGTCGACGTGGTGGGCTCCGTCGACGCCCGCGGGTGCGTGGTCGATGTCGGCGCGGGTACCGGCTACTACCTGGCGGCCGTGCTTGACCGGCTGCCAGAACGCGACGGGCTGGCTCTGGACATCTCGAGGTCCGCGCTGCGCAAGGCCGCCCGTGCGCATCGGCGAATCGGGGCAGTCGGGTGCGACGCGTGGCGCAAGCTGCCGGTGACCGACTCGGCCGCCGTTCTCGCGTTGAACGTGTTCGCCCCGCGCCAGGGCGCCGAACTGCACCGCGTCCTGCACCCGGCCGGCCGGCTCCTCCTTGTCGCGCCGGCATCCGACCATCTCGGTGAGCTGATCGGACCACTCGGCCTGCTGACCGTCGGCCAGCGTAAGGAAGAGCGGCTGACCGAGAAGCTGCGTCCCTACTTCGAGATCGTCCGCCGGCGCGAGCATCGCGTGACCATGTCGCTCGATCACCGCGCAATCGGCTCGGTGGTCGCGATGGGGCCAAGCTCCCGGCACGCGGAGACAGCGGTATTCGCGGCACGCATCGGGAGGCTTCCCGACCCGATGCCGGTCACGCTCGCGGTGACGCTGTTCGTCTTTCGGCCAGTAGCTGCCTGACCGCTCTCTGACTGACAGGGCTCTCGATAACCGCAGCAGTACCGATGACTGCCAGAATTGGTCATCACGCGCATAAAACGCATGTCCCTGGTTCTATCTTGACCGCAGCCTCCGTCGCCAATAATGTCATCCCCGCCATCGGAGTGCAGAACTCGCCGCTACGGGGAATGCCGCGCTCCCCGCCAGTCCCGGGTCAGGTGGCGCAACTGCGGCTGGCAGGCAGCGGGCAATGAGGGCGGTTTCGGGGGAAACAATGAATACTCGACGGCGAGCGGCATTCGGGCGCCCTCTCGGGCCGGTCCGTGGCTAACGAGGCCGCTGCCGCACCGGCCGGCGAACCTATCGCGATTGTCGGCCTGGCATGCCGGTTCCCCGACGCGGATGATCCGCCCTCGTTGCTCGACCTCGTCCTGACCGGGCGCCGCGCGTTCCGCCGGCTGCCGCCATGCAGGCTGGACCTTGCCGATTACTACAGCGCCGACCCGGCCACGCCCGACGCGACCTACAGCACGCGGGCCGCGCTGATCGAGGGCTGGCAGTTCGACCGGGCAAGCTTCGGGGTCTCCGCGTCGGCCTACGAGACGGCGGATCCCGCGCACTGGCTCGCCCTGGAGACGGTGGCGCGTGCGCTGGCCGCCGCCGGGTTCCCGGCCGGCCAGGGGCTGGCCCGCAACCGGGTCGGCGTCGTGATGGGCAATACCCTCGGCGGGGAAACTTCGCGCGCGATGGCGCTGCGGCTGCGCTGGCCCTACGTCCGGCGCGTGCTGGCCGGCGCGATGGCCGCAGCCGGCGTCCCCGCTGAGCAGGAGACGCCGGTGCTCAGCAACGCGGCGGCCCAGTACCTTGCCCCGTTTCCCGAGGTCGGCGCCGGCACCCTGGCCGGAAGCAGGCCGGCTTCGATCGCCTCGGGGATCTGCGGCTACTTCGGGTTCAGGGGCGGCGGCTACGCCGTCGACGGCGCGTCGTCCTCCTCCTTGCTGGCGGTGGCGTCGGCGTGCAGCGCGCTGACCGCCGGCGACCTCGACGTGGCGCTGGCAGGCGGCGTGGACGTCAGCCTCGACCCGTTCGAGCTCGTCGGGCTCGCCAAGGCCGGCCTGCTTGCTGCTGGCGACGTGCGCATCTATGACGAGAGTCCGACCGGGTTCCTGCCTGGTGAGGGGTGCGGAGTGGTCGTGCTGATGCGGGCCGCCGATGCCCGCTCCGCCAGGCTGCCCATCTACGCCGAGATCGCCGGCTGGGGGATGTCGTCGGCCGGACGCTCGATCATGACCGCTGCAGATCCCGGCAGCCAGCTGCTCGCGTTGCAGCGGGCCTACCGGCGGGCGGGCATTGACCCCCTGGACGTCCAGCTGATCGAGGGGCACGGGTCGGGTACTGCGGCCGGCGACCTGGCGGAGCTCACCGCCCTGGCAGAGCTGCTCCGGGGGGCGCGGCAGGCCGCGGTGCTTGGCTCGATCACGGCCAACATCGGTCACGCCAAGGCCGCTGCGGGCGCCGCCGGGCTGATCAAGACGGTGCTGCTGATGGGTAGCAAGTACATGCCGCCGGCGACCGGCATCAGCTCGCCGCATCGACTGCTGCAGGGCAAGGACGCCGCGCTGCGGCTGGCAGCCGAGCCGACGCCATGGCCAGACGGCCGCAGGATCGCCGGAGTCAGCGCGATGGACCCGGACGGCGCCAACGTCCACGTCGTGCTCAGCAGCGAGCCTGCCCGGGTTTCCCGCTATGACCGGGTGCGCCGGACCCGGCCGCGCGCGCCGCGTGCGGACTTCCGGTCGGCCGCTGGCCCGGCGACGCCGCATCGGCCGGCCAGGGCCGCGGCCCGAACCTTCGCTTACCTGGTGCAGGCGCCCGGCCGGGCGAGCCTGGCGATGGAACTGGCCAAGATCGCTGAGATGGCGCCCTTCCTGTCTGACGCGGAGCTGCATGACCTCGCCTGCCAGCTAGCCCGCGGGGCCAGCGATCGCGGGGGCAGCGATCGCGGGCCCGCCCGGGTCGGCATCGTGGCGAGCAGGCAAGCGCAGCTCGCCATGCTCGCCCATGAGGCCATCATGTTGCTGCCAGATCTCACCGCAGGCCCGCTGGTTACCCGGCCGGGCATCTTCGCGGCCGACGGCGCGGCCAGCCGCGTCACGCTGCTGCTGCCGGGCGGCGATCCCGCCGTGGCGGAGCCCGGCAGGCGGCCGGCCGACGACGCCGCCGGGCAGAGCGCCGCACTGGCCTGGCTTGACCGGCTCGGCGTGCAGGCCGCCACTGCCGTCGGGCGCGGCCTCGGCGAGATCGCCGGGCTTGCCTGGGCCGGATGCCTGCCAGAGGCGCAGGCGACCAGGCTTGCCTGGCACTGCGGCGACCTCCTCGGCGCAGCCCGCGCTGCAGGCGCGTCGGACGCCGGGCTGGAGGAGCGCTCCGCCCAGCTGCGCGGGCTGCTGACCCAGTTCGAGTTCACCGGTCCGCGGCACCGGCTGTTCTCGGCCGCGACAGGCCGGGCGCTTGCCTCGGTCGGCGACATCGTCGAGGCCCTGTGCGCTCAGCTCAGCTCCGGGGACCGGCTGGAGGAGGCGCTGACCGCGGGCGCCGCCGACGCGGACCTGCTCATCGAGACCGGCCCAGGGCAGTCGCTGTCCGCCGCCGCAGCGAGGTGCTGCCAAGTCCCGGTGATCAGCCTTGCGGCCGGCGCCGGGAACGGGACCGGCCACGCTGCGTGGCACGCGGCCGCTGCCTTGTTCGCGGTCGGCGCGCTCGGCAATCCCCAGGCGCTCTATGCCGGAGAGGCCGCCCGGCCGATCAACATCTGGCGCGAACGGATCTTCATCGCGAGCCCATGCCAGACGTCGCCGGCCGGGGCGGCGGGAGCACCGCTCGCTGCATCCACCGGGAGCGAAATCCAGGCACCGCGTGCGGGCCACGATCAAGGCCCCGCCGCGGCTAAGGCACCGCCGGCCTACCAGGACGAAGTCTCCGCCCAGCCCGAGACACCGCCCGCCCGCCACCACGAAGGTTCCGCCCAGCCCGAGACACCGCCCGCCCGCCACGACGAAGGTTCCGCCCAGCCCGAGCCGCCTGAAGCCGGCCAGCAAGACGACCCCGTCCAGCACCAGGATCTGGTCACCGGGATCGGGCCGTGGACCCGCTGCTTTGCCGAGCAGCTGCAACCGCCCCGCGGTCCGGTCAGCGCCGCGGACGACCGGCCCTGGCGAGTGACGGCTACCACAAACCATCCGTTCGGGAAGCTTGTTGATCAGCTATTTCCGGACGAGCCCGGTGCCGGCCGCACCCTGGCCATCATCGGCGACGCCGACGACCCGGACGCCCGCGCCGCGGCGCTGAGCGCGGCGGGGGACGCGATCAGCACCGGCCAGCTCGTCGTGATCAGCGACGGGCCCGGCTTCACCGGCTTCTGGGCGAGCCTGCACGCCGAGCACCCCGCACTGGGTATCACGCTGCTGCGGGTACCGCAGAGCCCCGAGGGGCTGCGGGCCGCCCGCCAGCATGCCGTCACCACGCCCGGCCGGTTCCGCGAGCTGTCGATCGACAGCGCTGGCCGGGCGCTCGAACCGGTCATGGTGCCCGCAGCGGCGGGCGGGGGCGAGGTGTTCCCGCTCGGGCCCGCGGACGTCGTCCTGGTCAGCCGCGGCACCGGGGGCGCCGGGCTGGCGCTCGCGCAGGTACTCGCCTGCTGCGGGACGCCGATCGCGGTGATCGGCCGCCGCGGCCCGGACAAGGACGACGAGATGCTAGACGGGCTCCAGCGGCTGCAGTCGGTGGGCGCCCGTATCGCCTATGAGGCCATCGACGTGGCCGACCAGGACGATCTCAGGGCCGCAGTGGCGCGCATCGAGCGCGAGCTCGGCCCGGTGACGGCGGTCGCGGCTGCGGCCGCGGCCGGGCGGAGGCGGCTGGTTTCCGAGCTGACCGAGACCGAGCTTCGCGCGGATGCCGCGGCCCAGACGGCAGGCCTGCGGAACCTCGTGAGCGCCGTCACGACCGGCCGGCTGCGGCTGATCGCCACCTTCGGCTCGGTGACAGGGCGCTACGGGATGGCGGGCGAGAGCCTGCTTGCGCTCGCGAGCGGATCACTCGCCGTGGCGGCACAGCGGCTGTCGGACGCCATTCCCGGGTGCCGGGTCATGCACGTGGACTGGCCGGGCTGGTCAGGCACCGGACTGGGCGAGCGGGCAGGCCTGGCCGCCGGACTTGCCCGGGCGATGATCACCGCGATTCCGGTCGAGGAGGGATCACGCCTGCTGCTCAAGATGCTGGCCTCCCCGGAGCTTCCCGCGCGCGTCGCCGTGCACGGCAGGGTCGGCGTGCCAGCGCCGGCCGCGATAGGCGACGCGACGCAGGCGCCGGGCGCGGCCGGCCCGCCCGGCCGGTTCCTGGAGACCTTGCGGGTGCACTATCCCGGGATCGAGCTGGTCAGCGAGGCCAGGCTCACGCTGCGCGCCGACCCGTACCTGGCCGACTACCGGGTCGACGGGATCGGCGCGCTGCCGCCGGTCATGGCGCTGGAGGCGATGGCGCAGGCGGCCTCGGCGCTGGCAGGCAGGCCAGTCCGCCGTGCCACCGGCGTTTCCATGATCGCGCCCGTCGTCGTTCCGGCGGGCGAGCCGGACGGCGAGACGGTCATCCGGATCTGCGCGTTGCGCGACGGCGACACGATACGCACCGCGGTGCGGTGCGCGGAGAGCGGCTTCGTCGTTGACCATTTCCGGGCGGCGTTCTGCTGCCAGGAAGATGAACCAGGAAAGGCAGAACTGCCCGCCGCGGCCGGCCCGGCTGGCCTCGCCGAGAGTCCGGGGGCCCATGCCGGGAACGCTGGGGTCGTCGACGGCAATGATCTGTACGGGCCGATCTGCTTCCAGTCCGGGCGGTTCCGGCGGGTGGCGTTCTTGCCCGAGGTGGGCTCGCGGGGCTGCCGGGCGCTGGTGCGGGGCGCTGACGACCAGCCGTGGTTCGGCGCGGCCCGGGTGGCCAGGGAAGCCAGGGCGGGCGCGGGGACGGCCGCGCAGGCCGGGACGGCTATGGCGACGGCAGCGGGGACGGCCGGGCAGGCCGGGACGGCAGCGGGGACGGCAGCGGGGACGGCCGCGGGGACGGCCGGGAGGCTGGCAAGGGCGCAGTTGATCCTTGGCAGCCCGGGCCTGAACGACGCGACCTTGCATGTGCTGCAGGCGTGCGTGCCCCATCGCAGGATGCTGGTGACCGGATGCGACGCGGTGACCTTCAGCGGCGGGGAGGTGGCCGGCGTGGTGGAGATCAGCGCCGTCGCTAGGCCAGTCGCTGCACGGGCTGTGCCGCCGGACAGGGCGTCGGCGAAGGAGCCGGCTGACGCGCCGGACAGGGCGTCGGCGAAGGAGCCGGCTGACGCGCCGGACAGGGCGTGGGCGAAGGAGCCGGCTGACGCGCCGGACATGGCATGGGCGGAGGAGCCGGCTGACGTGCCGGCCATGACTACGGTGCCGTCGTACCGGCAGCAAGTGCCACAGCCGCGTTCAGCTGGCCGGCCTGCCGCTGGCGCAGGCACGGCGCCCGAAGATTACGTCTGGGACGTTGACGGCTTCGACGCGGCAGGACGACCATTCGTCAGCTGGCGAGGGTTGCGGCTGAGGGACGCCGGGCCGTTGCCCCGCAATTCCGCCTGGCCACCGGCACTGCTTGGCGTCTACCTGGAAACACGAGCGGCGGCGCTCGGGCTGGACGACTCCGCCCAGATCAGCGTGCGGTGCGGGCAGCCCGAGTCGTCCGGCTCCGCGAACGGCGCCGCATCCGGGCGCGCCCATGAGTCATCGGGCAGCGGCTTCCTGGAGGGGTTCACGCTGCGCATAGAAGCCGGCGATTCCCCCGTTTGCAGCTGGCACGCCGCAGATCCGGCGCAGGCTGGCCCGGCGGCCGATCCTCGTCTGGCCGGCTTGCGCGCTGAGCTAGCGCGCCGCTTCGGCGAGCCCCGGGCCACGCTGAACGCCCGGCTCCGGGCCATCGCGGCTTGCCTGCCGGCCCCAAGTCCGCTAGCTTCCCACATCGTCGTCGACGCGGTCGGCCACGAGGACTGGCTACTGCTTCGCGCTGGCGGTGCCGTCATCGCCTGCACGGTGGCCGAGATCCGCGGCGTGTCGCTGCCCGTGGCCATCGCGATGGCGACCGGGGGCTTCAGCCACGACGCCAGGCGGCTTGCGGAACCGGGCCAGCGGGCAGCGGCGCTTGACCAGTGGCGCGGCGCTCCGGCGGACGGCGTCCCGGCGGACGGCGTCCTGGCCGACGGCGTCCTGGCCGACGGCGTCCTGGCCGACGGCGTCCTGGCCGACGGCGTCCTGGCCGACGGCGTCCTGGCCGACGGCGTCCCGGCCGACGGCGTCCCGGCCGACGGCGTCCCGGCCGACGGCGTCCCGGCGGACAGCGTCCCGGCCGACAGCGTCAGGACCAGGTGATCCGAAGCCGTTCCGGATGGTATGCCACCATGGAAAACGGCGGGTTTCCAGCCAGCCCAGCCAGCCAGCCGGAAGGCGGTCGCTTGTGACGACACCGAGCCATACGCCAGCCTTCGCCGGCATCGACTTGTCGAGCATGGATTTCTGGGCGCAGTCCCTTGATCGGCGGCACGCCGCGTTCGCCCGGCTGCGCTCGCTCGACCAGCCCCCGTTCTTTGCCGAACCGCAGTCCCCGTTAGCTGATCCGGACGGCGGCTACTACGCGCTGGTCCGGCACGCGGACGTGGCGGAGGCGAGCCGGAGACCCGAGGTGTTCTGCTCCGGCCGGGGCGCCACGAGCGTGGAGGACCTCCCGGCCGAGTTCAACGAGTACTTCGGCTCGATGATCAACATGGACGACCCGCGGCATGCCCGGCTGCGCCGAATCGTGTCCAGGGCGTTCACGCCGCGGATGATCAAGAGGTTCGAGGACGACGTGCAGCGGACTGCCGCCGCCATCGTGGACGAGCTGGTGGCGACCGGGCCCGGCGACTTCGTCGAGCAGGTGGCCGCGAAGCTCCCGCTGAAGATCATTTGCGGAATGATGGGCATCGGCGGCGAGCACTACGACATGGCGCTGCGTAACACGAACACCATCCTTTCCGGAGGTGATCCGGAGTTCGTCAGCGCCGACACCGGCGAGGCGATTGCCCAGATCCTCGGTGCCGGGCAGGAACTCGCCGCGCTGGTCACCGGCCTGGCGGCGGAACGCCTGGAACGCCCCGGCGACGACCTGATCTCGGCACTGGCCAACGCCAACATCGACGGCGAGCAACTTACGCCCGCCGAACTTGCCTCGTTCTTCATCCTGCTCGTGGTGGCCGGCAACGAGACCACCCGGAACGCGATCTCGCACGCGCTGACGCTGCTCACCGACTTCCCCGGCGAGCGAGCGCTGCTGCTCGATGATTTCTCCCGCCGCATCGGCGGCGCCGTCGAGGAGATCGTGCGGTACGTCTCGCCTGTCATCTTCATGCGGCGCACGCTGACCCAGGACTACGAGATGAACGGACATGCCTACCGCGAGGGCGACAAAGCGGTGCTGTACTACTGGTCAGCCAACCGGGACGAGGCGGTCTTCGCCGAGTCCGGCCGGTTCGACATCAGCCGGTCACCGAACCCGCACGTCGGCTTCGGTGCCGCCGGGCCGCATTTCTGCCTTGGCGCGCACCTGGCCCGCCGGGAGATCACCGCGATCCTGCGCGAACTTCTGCAGCGGGTGCCCGATATTCGCGCCGCGGCAGAGCCGGACCGGCTGCTGTCCGGCTTCATCAACGGCATCAAGCACCTTCCGTGCGAGTTCTCCGGCTGACCGATTTTCCGCGGGAGCTGACCGGTTCAGCAGCAGCAGCCCGGTGCCCAATCCTGTAACAAGCTGTAATCATCGCAGTACAACGTGTATAACTAGAAACCCACGCGGCGCTCAGGGCACAGTGGCCGGTCCCGATAGAGGGGGGCGCCGCGCGGGGATAGCGGGGGACCCGCAAGTCGCGGAGGGGATCCTCGCCGGGGGCCGCATTGTCCCGGCGGGGAAACCGGTCGGCTGCGCGTGCGCCCGTACGTCGTCTCCGGGCCTGGTCGGCAGCCCGCTGTTCGAGGGTCGCGACAAGCGGGTGGGATGTTCGTCCAGCGGGCGGCGCCACCCCGGGGGCGTGGCGCCACCCGCGGACGAAGGTGGCGTCACCCCGGCCCGCGCCCGCGGCAGTACCACTCCACCGGGCCACTCCACCGGGCCACTCCACCGGGCCACTCCACCGGGCCACCACAGCGGGCCATTACAGCGGGCCATTACAGCGGGCCATTACAGCGGGCCACTCACACCGGAAGACGCCAGCGTCACCTGCCCTGGTGGGCGGGTGACGCTGGCGTGGTGGCGGCGGGCGGGTGGCGGGGTGGGGTGGGTGGGCTGGGGTGGTGGTTAGGGGGCGACGGGCTGGCCGGTGTTGTCCCAGGTGTTGCCGGTCCAGGTGTTGC